>Ga0207792_100052_pt1 | contig 126330 bp, 117 predicted proteins | sample CeladaPassaB1F06_FD_187483 | JGI IMG/M metagenome (GOLD analysis project Ga0207792, IMG submission 187483) | Cellulose-adapted microbial communities from the Joint BioEnergy Institute, USA - Passage B1F06 (SPAdes) (version 2) | ecosystem: Engineered > Bioreactor > Continuous culture >...
ACATGCCTACATCTCAACAATAGGAGTTTTTTTATGCCTTGAACAGGTGAAATGCATCTTTATCTTGCAGAAATAGGAATTTATTCAACCTAACTTTCTTGGTGTGAAGTTTGATGCAACGCTAGTGCGTTTTTCCGGGAATAGAAGCAAGAATTTCGCTTATTTTTGCGTAAACGGTCATTTTCGACAAAATAGAAGCAATTATTTCGCTTATTGCCTTCGACGGATCTTGCGGTGCCCGCCTCCGAACGCGCGGAAGGCGGGTGTTCGCTTTCCCGCGGGTTTCCCGCGGGCGCAGGCCCCGTTTTTTCCGAACGCGCGGAAGGCCGTCTTCCAGGCATGCGCAAAGGCCCGTCTTCCACGCATGTGCAATGGCCCGTCTTCCCCATACGGAAAGACGGGCTTTTCGCGTCAGGATCAGGCCATCAGCCGCTCCCACTCGGCGAATGCGGCCTCGAGCGCTGCGCGTTTCTCGTCGAGCAGCCGCTGCTTCTCCTGCAAGAGCAGATAGTCCAGGTACACGGCCGGGTCCGCAAGCTCGGCCTCGACGGCCGCGATCGCCGCCTCGAGCGCCTCGATCTCCGCCTCGATCTGCTCGATCCGGCGCTGGCGCTGGCGCTCGAGCCGCTTCGCCTGCTTCTCGGCCTCGTAGGATGATGCGCCGCCCGCGCCGCCGGTCGGTCCTCTGCCGGCCCCGCCGCCACCGCCGGAAGCCGCGGAACCGCCCGAACCGCCGGCGCCGCCCGCATCGTGGCCGGAAGCCGCCGCGGAGCCGCCCGCGCCTGCGACGCCGCCGCCGGACGATCCGCCGCCCGCGCCGCCCGACCGTCCCGCCTCCCGCGCCGCCGTCTCGCCGGCGAGCCGCAGCTCCTCCAGCTCGCGCTTTTTCTCCAGCATGTCGTCGTAATTGCCCAGATACACCCGCACGCCGTCCGGCGTCAGCTCGATGATCCGCTCGGCCATCTTGTTCAGGAAATACCGGTCGTGCGAGATGAACAGCAGCGTCCCCTCGAAATCGGCGAGCGCCGTCTCGAGCACTTCCTTGCTGTACAGGTCGAGATGGTTCGTCGGCTCGTCCAGGATGAGCACGTTCGCCCGCTCGAGCATCAGCTTCGCCAGCGCCACCCGCGCCTTCTCGCCGCCGCTCAGCGCGGAGATCTTCTTCAGCACGTCGTCGCCGCTGAACAGGAAGTTGCCGAGCACGGTGCGGACGCGCACTTCCTCCAGATGCGGAAAAGCGTTCCACACCTCGTCGAGCACGGTGTTGTCGGGGTGCAATTGCGACTGCTCCTGATCGTAGTAGCCGATCTTCACGTTCGCGCCGAACCGGACCGTGCCGCTTTCCGTCGGAATCTGTCCGAGCAGCGCCTTCAGCAGCGTCGACTTGCCAATGCCGTTCGGGCCCGCGATCGCGACGGTCTCCCCGCGTTCAAGCCGGAACGAGACGTTCCGGAACAGCGGCCGTTCCGCGCCCTCGAACCGGACCGACAGATCCCGCACGTCCAGCACGTCCATCCCCGTCTGCCGGTCGATCTCGAAGGTGAAAGAGGCGCGCTTCGCCTCCCCGGCCGGCCGTTCGATCCGCTCCATCCGTTCCAGCATCTTGCGCCGGCTCTGCGCGCGCTTCGTCGTCGACGCGCGGGCGATGTTGCGCCGGATGAAGTCCTCCATCCGCGCGATTTCTTCCTGTTGCTTCTCGTACGCCTTCAGCGCGCTTTCATACTCGGCCGCCTTCCGTTCGATGTAGCGGCTGTAGTTGCCGGTATAGCGCTTCGCCGCGTGCCGCTCGATCTCGATGATCGCGCCCGCCAGCGCGTCGAGGAAATAGCGGTCGTGGGACACGGCGAGAATGGCGCCCGGATACCCGCGCAGATAGTCCTCGAGCCAGGAAAGCGTCTCGATGTCGAGGTGGTTCGTCGGCTCGTCCAGGATGAGCAGGTCCGGCTCCTGCAGCAGCAGGCGCGCCAGCGCGAGCCGCGTCTTCTGCCCGCCGCTGAGCGAGGCGATCGGCGTGTCCGGCGGGTAGTCGCCGAATCCCATCCCGTGCAGCACCGCGCGGATCCGGTTGTCGATCCCGAAGCCGCCCCGCTCGCGGAACTCGTCGGTCAGCGACGCGTAGCGGGCGAGCAGATCCTCGTACCGCTTTCCGTCCTCCATTTCCCGCGGATCGGCGATGCGCGCCTCCAATTCCCGGAGCTCCCGCTCCATCTCCAGCAGATCGGCAAAAACCGCCCGCATTTCCTCCATGATCGTCCGTTCGGACTGCAGACCGCCGTTCTGGGCCAGATAGCCGATCCGGAGGCCCTTGCGCCGGCTTACCGTGCCGGCGTCCGGCGTCAGCTCGCCGGCGATGATCGCAAGCAGCGTCGACTTGCCCGCGCCGTTCACGCCGACGATGCCGATCCGCTCGCGCTCCAGCACATGAAACGAAATATTGGTCAAAATCGGCCGTTCGCCGAAACTTTTCGACACTCCCGATACTTGCAGCAGCATGTCCATCCTCCGCAGCCTTCTCCCATGCGGGCCGTTCTCGCAAGCCGCCGGCCGGCGGCCACACAGAACAGTGTACATGATTCAGGCGCGGAGCGGAACCTTCTGCTTACGGCATGCGAAAGGGCGGCTCAGCCGCCCCCGTCGTCCGTATCGTGAAGCGTCAGCAGATAGTGGATGAGCGCGTCCTGCTCCCGTCGCGTGAAGCCGGTCGTCTCGTCGACCCAGTATTCATGCCCCACCCCTTCGACGTTCGCTTCGCGCAAGCCCTTGTCGGCGCGGTTCGCCCGGACGACAAGCTCCCGCAGCCGCTTGTCGACCAGCGCGCGCAGGCTTTCGGCCGGGTCCGGCAAGACGCCGGCCTTGAACGTGCCGGGGATGCCGTATTGCCCCGGTTCCGGTCCGGCCGCGACGCCGCCGTCGTGCAGGTACGGCGCCGACCAGAAGAGGCCGTACAGGCTCGGCGTCTTGTAGCCGCCCGGCGAGTCGCCGTGCGCGAAGGCCAGCCTGATCTGGTCCTCGGACATGCCGTTCAGCGGCATCCGGTGCAGCTTCGGCTTCTCCGGCAGCGGCACGGGCGTGTCGTAGTCGTACATGAGCGGCGGGCCCCAGATCCGCTCCGTCTTCTTGAACGACCTCGCGCGGGACGGGTTCGTGCCGATGACGTCGGACGCGACGATCCGGTTGTTCGTGAGATAGGGCCCGGCGTGGCAGGTGATGCATCCGGCCCGGCGGAACACGTTCCGGCCCTCCGCCGCCAGCGCCGCGTCCCGCTTCAGCCGGGAACGCGGGGGCTTCAGCGTGTTCTGATAGGCCGACATCGCCAGCGTGTGCCGGTTGATCGGATGGCCGGGAATGGAGGACAGCACGCCGGACACCGAGACGACGGACGCGCGCGGCCAGGCCGGCGACGGCACCGATTGGATGATGCCCGGCGAATCCGGCGTCGGGTCCGCGGCCGCGAACTGCTCGGACGGCTTGCCGCCCTTCGCGGGATCATAGCGATATTTGGACGAGGACGCCCGCTGCAGCAGGATGCCCATGTACAATTCCTTGTCGAGGCCGAACAGCGGCTCGCTGAGATGGGCCTGCGCCAGCGCGTCCATGTTCTGCGCGTTCGGGACGCCCGAGAACGTCATCAGCCCCTTGAACGGGCCGGCGAAGGCCGTGCCGTTCCAGTTGTACGGGTGGTCGCCGAGCGTGAACGAATCGGGAATCTGGACCGGGTTGTTCACCATGTCGATCGACGTGTCGACCGAGCCCGGCGGCCATTTCATGAGCTCCTCGTCGACCAGACGCTCGAGCTCGTCCGGATCGGGCAGCGGCGCGCGATTGCCTTCGCCGTCCGCAATCCAGGTCTTCGCCTGTTCCTTGAAGCGGATCAGCCCTTCGATCTGTTCCTTCGTCACCCCCGTATGGGTAAAAAAAGAAGCCGAATTCTCCGCCAACGCGAGCATGAAGCCCACGTTCAGGTCGCTGTTCGGCGGGCCCTCGACCACCTTGCCGCTCGCCGGATCGTAGACGGCGTGGCAGGCGGCGCAGCCGACGCCGACCCGGATCTTGCCCCTGTCCATCGTGATTTTGAGCCCGAGCGGCACGTAGGATCCCTTCGCGACGTCGAGTCCGGTGTCAATCGTGTCGCCTTTGCGGATCGTTTTACCGCCGACGACGGCATCCTTCTCCGCCCTCACCCGCAGATTGGTCGTGCCTTCGCCCTTCAGCGCGGCCGTCGCCTTCAGGATGCCGCGGATGGTCAACGGCCCGTCCAGCAGCCCCATGATGTCATTGAGAAAAAGCTCGTTGCCGAACGTCTCGCCGTAAAACGCCTCCCTCCCGAGCCCGAGCGTCTCCTCGTCCGCGCGCTCCGGGTCGTCCGCGGCCCGCGCCGCGCGGACTCCCGATTCGTCGCCGTGGGGATTCAGGAGCCGATCCCGATCCGGTATGTAGACGTATGACGGATGGACATACAGCAGAAGCGCGGCCAGGCCGACGCCGGCCGCCAGGAGCGCGATGCCGGCTCTGAACATTCCGCTCCTCCGCTTGTTCTTCCGGGCCAATATGGTCACCGCCTTCGCCATCCGGCCCGCGGGCCGGGCATGCAACACGTTTAGTATCGCGCCGCGCGCCGGCTTTCATGCGCGAGCGGGGCGCCGCATTGGCGAATCCGGCGGCGGAATGGTAAACTGATGACAGGATACCCATGACGACGGAAAATGATGACGGGAAAGGCGGAGTCCGACGTGACAAACGGCAGCCGGCATGCCGGCAAGGCGGCGCTGCGGCGGGAGATGGCGGCGCTCCGCGACGGGATGGCGGAGCCCGAGCGTCGGGAGAGGTCCGAACGGGCGTGCCGCCACGCGGCGCGGTGGCTGCGGGAACGTGGAGCGAACGTGTTCCTCGCCTACGCCGCCTTCCGCTCGGAGCTGGACACCCGGCCGCTGCTCGAGTGGGGCTGGCAAGAGGGACTGGCCGTTTTGCTGCCCGTATGCGTCCCCGCGGACCGCTCGCTCGAACTGTACCGCGTGCGGAGTTTCGACGAGCTTCGGCGGGGCGCGTACGGCCTGCCGGAACCCGATCCGGCGCAGGCGGAGCGGTGGCGCGATCTGCGCGGCATCGGGGCCGTCTTCGTGCCGGGGCTCGCCTTCGCGCCGGACGGGCGCAGGCTCGGCTACGGCGGCGGCTACTATGACCGGTTCGCCGCGCGGATGCGCGGGGCGGGCGGCGCGGCGCGCTGGATGGGATTGGGCTTTTCGCTGCAGATCGTGCCCGGAGTGCCGGCCGAGCCGCACGATCTGAGACTGGACGGCTATATCACGGAGGAAGGCGTCCATGAGGCGCCGGCGCCTCGGGAGGATTGAACGGATGGCGGACGGAAGGCTGACGCATTTCAACGAGCAGGGCCGGGCGCGGATGGTGGACGTGACGGACAAGGACGTGACCGCGCGGACGGCGGTGGCCGAGACGACCGTCGCGATGCGTCCGGAGACGCTCGAGGCGATCCGCTCCGGACGGGTCGGCAAGGGCGACGTGCTGGCCGTCGCGCAGGTGGCGGGCATCATGGCGGCGAAACGGACGAGCGAATGGATTCCGATGTGCCATCCGCTGCCGTTGACCGGCGTCGACATCCGGTTCCGGGAAGAAGGCGCGGACAAGCTCGTCATCGAGGCGACCGTGAAGACGGCCGGCAAGACCGGCGTCGAGATGGAGGCGCTCACCGCGGTGTCCGCGGCGGCGCTGACCGTCTACGACATGTGCAAGGCGCTGCAGAAGGACATCGAGATCGGACCGACGCGGCTCGTCCGCAAGACGGGCGGCAAGAGTGGAGACTATGCCGGACCGGCCGGACGGGCGTGAGGATGGAAGGCGGACAGAAGGTGCGCGAGGCGACCGTTTTGACTGAATCGTCCGCATGACGGAAATACCCTGTGGGACAGATCATCAGTTGTCGTGCCAGAGGGAGGGGAAACGGATGCGTTGGAAAGTTGCGATTCTGACGGCGAGCGACAAGGGGGCCGCGGGGGAGCGCGAAGACACGAGCGCCCAGGTGATCCGCGAACTGATGGAGGAAGAGATCGGCGCCGAGATCGTCGAGTACCGGATCGTGCCGGACGACATGGACGAGATTACGGCCGCGCTGATCGAGATGACCGAATACTACAGGCCGGACCTGATCCTGACGACGGGCGGCACCGGGCTCGGGCCCCGCGATGTGACGCCGGAGGCGACGGAGCGCGTCATCGAGCGCAGGGTGCCGGGCATTCCGGAGGCGATGCGGGCCGGAGCGATGCCGCGGACCCGCGCGGCGATGCTGTCGCGCGGCATCGCCGGCATCCGGGGCCGCACGCTGATCATTAATCTGCCGGGCAGCCCGAAGGGCGTGCAGGAGAGCCTGATGGCGATCATGGATCAACTGCCGCACGCGCTCTCGATTCTGACCGGCCGGGAGACGGAGCACGGCTGAAGCGGAGGCGGGACATGAAGACGAGACTGCGCGAAGTGCCGGTCGAGGAGGCGGTCGGCCTCGCCCTGGCCCACGATCTGACGCAGATCATCCCCGGCGAGTTCAAGGGCCGCCTCTTCAAAAAAGGGCATGTGGTCACCGAGGAAGACATCCCGAAGCTGCTGGACATCGGCAAGGCGCACATCTACGTGCTGGAGATCGGCGAAGGCGATCTGCACGAGGACGACGCGGCGCTGCGTCTGGCGCGGGCGTTTGCGGGCGAAGGGATCGTGTTCGGCGAGCCGGCCGAAGGCAAGGTGACGCTGAAGGCCGAGCGCGCCGGCCTGGCCGTCGTCGACGAGGCGTTCGTGCGGGCCGTGAACCGGATCGGCGACATCGCGCTCGCGACGGTGCGGCGGGACACCGCGCTGAAGCCCGGGAGCGCGATCGCGGCGGCGCGCGCGATTCCGCTCGTCATCGCGGAGCGGAAGATCGCCGAGGCCGAGGCGCTGGCCGCGGAGTGGCGCGATCGTCACGGACGGGCGCCGCTGTCCGTGCGGCCGCTGCGGTCCGTCCGCGCCGGCCTGCTCGTCACCGGCGGCGAGGTGTACAGCGGCCGCATCCGGGACAGGTTCGGTCCGGTCGTCCGCGCCAAGCTGGAGGCGCTCGGCTCCGAAGTCGCCGAGCAGCGGCTCGCGCCGGACGATCGACAACAAATTGTCAAGGAGATTCACTATTTGCTCGAACGCGGGTATGATATAATATTGGTAACCGGAGGCATGTCCGTCGACCCGGACGACCGGACGCCGGGGGCGATCCGGGAAGCCGGCGCGGACATCGTCAGCTACGGGACGCCGATGCTTCCGGGTTCCATGCTGCTCGTCGGGTATCTGGGGGACGTCCCGATCCTCGGACTGCCCGGCTGCGTCATGCACGATCCGTACACCTCGTTCGACGTCCTGCTGCCGCGCATTCTCGCCGGTGACCGGATCACGCGGGAAGAGATCGCCGGCATGGGCTACGGAGGACTGCATCACGGATAGACCGGCGCCGATGGGAAGACGCCGGAACTTGCGAACATACGGCCCGGCCGGAGCCGCTCGGCGAGCGGATGGACGCGGCTGACAAGGAGGTAACAGGGGACCAATGGGTAGCGGTATTGGTGTGACGGGGCTCATCCTGCTCATCATCGTCGCGCTGCTGCTTTTCGGTCCGAGCAAGCTGCCGGAGCTCGGCAGGGCGTTCGGCCGGACGCTGCGCGAGTTCAAGCAGGGCGCGCGCGAGATCGTCGAGGACATCGAGCGTGACGACGGCAAGAACCGCCTCGAGGCACGCTCGGACAACCAGGACGCGGCTGACAAGAAGCGGCTTCCGGAATAACCGGAATACGCTTTTTTTGTGGTGGACTGGAGGATTCCGCCGATCGGGGCGAACGGGTGCGGACATGCGCCGGATTTCGGGAACGCACCGGAGCGCGGTCCGAATTTGGCGCATAAATGCACTTGAATCCGTAAGGGAGCGGGAGAAGGCCTGAATTTGGTGCATTTATGCACTTGGATCCGTAAGGGAGCCGGGGGAAGTCCTGAAATCGGTGCATTAATGCACTTGATTCGGAAGAACGGCCAGTCTCGATATGAATTTGGTGCAATAAATGCACTTGAATCCGGAGGGACTTCGCAAGGTGGTCCGATTTTGGTGCATAAATGCACTTGTTCTCGGTAGAAGCCGGGGCGCGAGCTGAAATTGGTGCATAAATGCACCAAATTTCGGGAGCACATCGGAGCGGAGGCCGAAATCGGCGCATTTATGCACTTGATTCGGAAGAACAGCCCATTGCGGCTTGAAATAGGTGCATATTTGCACCTGATATGGAAGTGCGTCGAGCGTGGTTCGATTTTGGCGCACCGGCGCGCCAAACTTCGCGAAATCGCGCAAATCGCGCGAGGCGGTTCCCCTTCCGATCGGAGGCGACGCGACAGACAGCGCAAGGAGGAGACGGGCATTGGCGGATCACGGCGTTCGGCCGGCGGGCGACACCGGAGACGCGGGACAAGGCGAAGAAAAACAGATGCATCTGCTCGAGCATATCGGCGAGCTCAGGCGCAGGCTGTTGTACGTTCTGGCGGTGCTGACCGCGGGGCTCGTCCTGGGGTTGTTCGCGGCCGAACCGGTCTACGACTACCTGATGAACGTCGAACCGGCCAGCAGGCTGACCAGTCTGCATGCGTTCTCGCTGTGGGACGGCATCGGCATGTACATGAAGATCGCCCTCGTGATCGCGCTGCTGATCGCGCTGCCGTTCGCGTTCTATCAATTGTGGGCGTTCGTCAGTCCGGGCCTGAAACCGCGCGAGCGGAGAGCGGCGCTGGCCTATGTGCCGCTCGCGTTCGTCATGCTGGCGGCGGGGCTGGCTTTTTCCTATTTCGTCGTTTTCCCGCTCGCCTTCAATTTCACCACCGCGGTGTCGCGCCAGCTGGGCCTCGTGGAAACCTACGGGATCGTCCAGTATTTCTCGTTCATGTTCAACATCATCGTGCCGATTTCGCTGCTCTTCGAACTGCCGATTCTCGTCATGTTCCTGACGCGGATCGGCATCCTGAATCCGGCGCGGCTGCGCAAGATGCGGCGGTACGCTTACTTCGGGCTCGTCTTCCTGGGCGTCCTCGTGACGCCGCCGGATTTCGTCTCGGATCTGCTCGTCGCGCTGCCGCTCATCCTGCTGTATGAATTCAGCGTCTACATGGCGTCGAGCGTGCACCGCAGGATGATGCGCCGTCAGGGGCGCGCGGCGGAGGACGAAATCTGAATTTTTTTTGCGATTCGGGCGAGGGTTCTCCCCTTGCATTGGCATTTCAACTTGAGTATTATAAGAGTTGGTTGTTAGCACTTGACTACGTCGAGTGCTAACAGGTGTTGCACATCTCTCATTACGAAGGAGGCTCATTCTACATGATCAGACCTTTGGGTGACCGCGTACTGGTCGAACCGATCGAAAGAGAAGAAACGACTGCCAGCGGCATCGTGCTGCCCGACACGGCGAAGGAGAAGCCGCAAGAGGGCAAAGTCGTCGCCGTCGGCAAGGGCGCCTACAAAGACGGCGTGCTTGTCGCTCCGGACGTGAAAGTCGGAGACCGCGTGCTGTTCTCGAAATACGCGGGCACGGAGATCAAATACGAAGGCAAGGAATATCTGATCATGAGGGAAAGCGACATCCACGCGGTGCTCGAGTGACGCCGTCCGCGGGGACTGAGCCGCATGGGCCGCTAGCGGCGGCCGCATAAACGGCGGATTCCTTATCCGCTGTCCGGATGCCACGGGCATCGTACACAACGCAACCCGATTCTGAACGGTTCAAGGAGGTAATTACGCATTATGGCCAAGGATATCATTTTCGGTGAAGACGCCCGCCGCGCGATGCTTCGCGGGGTGGATACGCTCGCCAATGCCGTGAAAGTGACGCTCGGTCCGAAGGGCCGCAACGTCGTGCTCGAGAAGAAATTCGGCAGCCCGCTGATCACGAACGACGGCGTCTCGATCGCGAAGGAAATCGAGCTCGAAGATCCGTTCGAGAACATGGGCGCCCAGCTCGTGAAGGAAGTCGCCACGAAGACGAACGACGTGGCCGGCGACGGCACGACGACGGCTACCGTCCTTGCTCAGGCGATGATCCGCGAAGGTCTGAAGAACGTGACGGCCGGCGCCAACCCGATGGCGATCCGCCGCGGCATCGAGAAAGCGGTCAAGACGGCCGTGGAAGAACTGAAGAAGATCGCGAAGCCGATCGAAGGCCGTCAATCGATCGCGCAAGTCGCCGCCATCTCGGCAGCAGACGAAGAGCTCGGCCAACTGATCGCGGACGCGATGGAGAAGGTCGGCAACGACGGCGTCGTCACGGTTGAAGAGTCGAAGGGCATCCAGACGGAACTCGAAGTCGTCGAAGGCATGCAATTCGACCGCGGCTACACGTCCGCCTACATGGTCACGGACACGGACAAGATGGAAGCCGTGCTCGACAATCCGTACATCCTGATCACCGACAAGAAGATCTCGAGCATCCAGGACATCCTGCCGATTCTCGAGAAGGTCGTGCAAACGAGCAAGCCGCTGCTCATCATCGCCGAAGATGTCGAAGGCGAAGCGCAAGCGACGCTCGTCGTCAACAAACTGCGCGGCACCTTCCTCTGCTGCGCCGTCAAGGCTCCGGGCTTCGGCGACCGCCGCAAGGCGATGCTGGGCGACATCGCGGCGCTCACGGGCGGCCAGGTGATCACGGAAGAGCTCGGCCTCGACCTGAAATCGGCGACGCTGGAGCAACTCGGTTCCGCGCGTCAAGTCCGCGTGTCGAAGGAAAACACGATCATCGTGGACGGCGCCGGCGACAAGAAGGACATCCAGGCACGCATCGCGCAAATCAAGGCGCAACTCGAAGAAACGACGTCCGACTTCGACCGCGAGAAGCTGCAGGAGCGCCTCGCGAAGCTGGCCGGCGGCGTAGCCGTCATCAAGGTCGGCGCCGCTACGGAGACGGAGCTGAAGGAGCGCAAGCTGCGCATCGAAGACGCGCTGAACTCGACGCGCGCCGCTGTCGAAGAAGGCATCGTGTCCGGCGGCGGCACGGCGCTGATCAACATCCTGCCGGCCGTGGCCGCGCTCAAGGCTGAAGGCGACGAGCAGACGGGCATCAACATCGTGCTGCGCGCGCTCGAAGAGCCGGTGCGCACGATCGCGGCGAACGCGGGCAAGGAAGGCTCCGTCATCGTCGAACGGCTGAAGAAGGAGCCGGTCGGCATCGGCTACAACGCCGCTACGGACGAATTCGTCAACATGTTCGAAGCCGGCATCGTCGACCCGGCGAAGGTTACCCGTTCCGCGCTGCAGAACGCGGCTTCGGTTGCGGCAATGTTCCTGACGACCGAAGCGGTTGTCGCCGACAAGCCGGAGAAGGAGAAGAATACGCCCGGCGCGCCGAACATGGACATGATGTGATCGCCCCGTCTCCGGACGGCGGACGGATACGGGAAGGTCTCTCCCTGCGGGGAGAGGCCTTCGCTTTTTTTCCGGCGGAACTGTTATAATAAAATGAAGTATAATTGACAGGGGCGCCACGAAGGATGAGCGGAGGAGGCTGCAGTTGATCATCGGCATCGGACATGATCTGGTGGAGATCGCGCGGATCGAGCGGATTTTGCGGGGAAGGACGAAGGAATCGTTCATCCGGCGCATTCTCGCGAAAGAGGAGATCGCCCGGGCGCCGGCCGGCGACAGGAGACTGGCGGAATACGCGGCCGGCCGTTTCGCGGCGAAGGAAGCGGTGGCGAAGGCGCTCGGCTGCGGCATCGGGGCGGCGGTCTGTTTTACCGATATCATTGTGCTTCCCGACCGGCTTGGAAAACCGGTCTGCGCCCTGTCCGCCAGGGCGTGGGAACGGCTCGGACTCGATCCCGAAAGGACCGTGATTCATGTCACGATCACCCACGAGCGAGCCATCGCGTCGGCATTCGCCGTCGCCGAACGCCGCTGACCATTGCATTATCGGACAAACCTGTGATTCTGGGAGCGAACATGGAACGAATTTATCGGATCATATTGGAGCAGCATTTGAGACGACTCAACGCAGAAGTGACCTTGGCCGCATGGAGTTCCTTCGCTCCCGGGTTCAGCCTGGGACGTTCGCGGCCTCACGGTTTCCGGCTCGTCTATGTCATGAAAGGGACGGGTTGGGTCGAAGTGAACGGAAAACGCTATGGCACGAGGCCCGGAAGTCTCTCGTTGCTGCCCGCCGGATACGAACAGTCGTGCGGCGTGGCGGGGCCGGAGCCGGTCGAGGCGTACTGGGCCCAGTTCGACGCGAATCTCGGCGACGCCGAGTTGATCGATACGCTGAAGTTGCCGATATGCGTCGACGTGGACGGGAGGCGCAATCTCGCCGACCTGTTCGAAACGATGATCGACGCGTACAACGATGCGTCCATCACGAGCGTTTTGCGGTCGAAGGCCGCGCTTTACGAGGTGCTGGCCTGCTTCCTCGATCAGTGCAAGGTGGACGAGGGAGCGATCGCCAATATCGATCATTACGTGAAGCTGGGCAGGGTGCTCGACTACATCGACCATCATCTGGCCGACAATCTGACGCTCGAAGAGCTGGCGAAGATCGCGTACCTGCATCCGAACTATTTTGTCAGCCTGTTCAAAAACCTGATCGGCTATCCGCCCATCCATTATGTGAACATGCAGCGGCTCGAGAAGGCGAAGAGGCTGCTCGAAGAGACCGACATCCACGTGTCCGAGGTCGCCGCCTCCGTCGGCATGCAGAACCATTATCTCTCCCGCCTGTTCAAGCAGCACACGGGCGTATCGCCGACACGCTACCGCAAGCTCTACGGCGAGCGGAAGGCGCGGGAGGGCGCCGACGTTCCGGAGGACGGGGCCGATCGGCCGGCATCGGATCCGAACCCGCCGTCGGTCGCGGGAACGGGGGTAGCGGGGCATGACCCGGGCGAGTTCTGAGAAGGCCGGGGCGGCCGAATATTTCGTTCGGGAACTGCTGGACTGGTATGCCGCGAACAAGCGCGATCTGCCGTGGAGGCGGGATCGCGACCCGTACCGCATCTGGGTGTCGGAAGTGATGCTGCAACAGACGCGGGTCGATACGGTGATTCCGTACTACGAGCGGTTCATGGCGCGGTTCCCGACGATCCGGCATCTGGCGGAGGCGCCGGAGGAAGAGGTGCTGAAATGCTGGGAGGGCCTCGGCTACTACTCGCGGGCGCGCAATCTGCAGGCGGGGGCGCGGCAGGTGGTCGAGCGGCACGGCGGCGTCGTGCCGGAAGACAAGGCGGCGCTCTCGGCGCTGAAAGGCATCGGGCCCTACACGGCCGGGGCGATCCTGAGCATCGCGTTCGACAAGCCTGAACCGGCGGTGGACGGCAACGTGATGCGCGTGATGTCGCGGTACTTCCTGCTTGAAGACGACGTTGCGAAGCCGTCCGCCCGCGCGCGGATCGAGCGGCTGACGGCGTCGATCATCCCCGATGGACGGGCCGGGGATTTCAACCAGGCCGTCATGGAGCTCGGCGCGCTCGTCTGCACGCCGAAGTCGCCGGGCTGCCTGCTCTGCCCGGTGCTGGCGGGGTGCGCCGGCCGGGCGGCCGGCCGGGAGCGCGAGCTGCCCGTGAAGTCGAAGCAAAAGCCGCCGCGGCCGGAGGCGCGGCTGGCCGCCCTCGTGGAGGGGCGCGGCCGGCACGCGGGCAAGGTGCTCGTCCGGCGGCGGCCGGACAGCGGGCTGCTCGCCCGCATGTGGGAGCTGCCGCACGTGCTCGCGCCGGAAGCGGCGGATGCGTCGGATGCGGGATATGGCGCGTTCGATGCGCTCAGCCGCGGGCTTGCGGAGGAGGCGGGGGTGCTTGTCCGCCCGGAGCGGCTCTGGACGGAGGAAGAGCACGTCTTCAGCCACATCCGGTGGAAGCTGGACGTGTACCTCGCCGAGTTCGGATTTTTCCTGGAAAGCGTGCGGGAAGCGGCCGCCGGCGTCACCGCCGAGGCCGGCGCATCGTACGGCGGGCCGCCTGACGCAGCGGAAGCGCCGGACGCGGGCGAATCGCCGATCGCGGACAAAGCGGCGATCGCGGAAAGACCGCCGGAACCGGTCGATCCGCCGATCGCGGACAGAGCGGCGATCGCGGGAAGACCGCCGGAACCGGTCGATCCGCCGATCGCGGACAGAGCGGCGATCGCGGAAAGACCGCCGGAACCGGTCGAACCGCCGATCGCGGACAGAGCGGCGATCGCGGAAAGACCGCCGGAACCGGTCGATCCGCTGATCGCGGACAGAGCGGCGATCGCGGAAAGACCGCCGGAACCGGTCGAACCGCCGGACGGCTGGCTCTGGATCGGGCCGGAGGACATGGCGTCGCTCGCGTTTCCGAACGTTTTCCTCCGGATCCTGAACGACTACTTCGCAAGGCGGACATGAAAACAGCCGGGAGATCGCTCCCGGCTGTTGCTATTACGCCCGGATTTCGCAATGTAATGCAAAAATGCAGTACATTCGGCGCCAAAATGCCGGAATGGACCGATATGCTGCAAAAATGCAGTACATTGCGCCGACTGCCCCCAAGACCGTCCGAATATAATGCAAATATGCATTACATGACGCTCCCGCCCGACGCGGCAAACCGTCGAACGCCGCCCCGAGCCGCCGTACGTTCCGCTCCCCGTTCCGTCGCGATCCGTCGCGCTCACGGCTCGGCGAGGAACGCGTCGCGCACCCTTTTCCAGAACGGGAACGGCCGGTACCGGGCGAAGCAGATCTTCTGATCCGATACGGTGCATCGCAGCGAGCGGATGTCGTTCCGCTCGATGCCGATATGGTCGACGACCAGCGCGAGGCGCTGCCCCTCCTTCGCGGAGACGATGTCGCAATGGTGGTGCTTCGGCAGGACGACCGACGAGCCGAGCGTCCGGTAGACCCGGTTGTTGATCGACGCGATCTCGGCGATCTGCAGCGACTCGATCGACGGGTGGATGATCGCGCCGCCGAGGCTCTTGTTGTAGGCCGTGCTGCCGGACGGGGTCGACACGACGATGCCGTCGCCGCGGAACATCTCGAACAGCTCGCCGTTGATGTGGATGCTCGCGACGAGCGTGCCCTCGACGCCCTTCAGCGTGAATTCGTTCAGCGCCAGATACCGCTCGCTGCCGTCCGGCGTGTGCGCGACGACCTCGACCAGCGGGTAGCGGACGTATTGCGGCTCGGCCGAAGCCATCTTCGCGATGAGCTCGTCGAGCTCATGGGCCTGCCAGTCGGCGTAGAACCCGAGGTGGCCGGTATGCACGCCGATGAAGCTGACCCGGTCGAGCTGGCGGTTGTACTGGTGGAACGCCTGCAGCAGCGTGCCGTCCCCGCCGATCGAGATGACGATGTCGGGCTGCGTTTCGTCGAGGGAGAATCCTTGAGCCGAGGCCAGCGCGTGGAACCGCCCGGTCAGTTGCTTCGACAGATCGTCGCCCCGGTCAATTACGACATATCTCAACGGACTGTCTCCTTCCGCATCATTCTCCCTCGATCATAGCGAAAAAACACGCAATAGACAAACCCGCCCGCTCTTCCGAACGCAGCCTACGGTCCGAGCCACCCCCACAACGCAAAGACGAGCGCGGCGCTGATGACGCCGTGCGCCGCCCGGGCCGCGAGGAACGGCGCGTAGCGAATGTCCGTCTTCCCGATGATGCTCGCGATCTGCGCGTGCACGGACAGCCCGGCCCAGGACAGCACCCAGGCCGCGGCGGCCGCCCGGTACAGCAGCGGAGCGCCCGATTCGGCGGCGGCCTTCGCGCCGAGCGTCACCTCGAACAGGCCGCTCACGAACGCGGAGGACAGCGGCGCCGGCAGCCCGGCCCCGCGCAGAAGCGGCTGCAGTACCGCGTCGAGCAGGCCGAGGATGTTCGCCCGGGCGAGCAGTTCCATCACGACGGAGAAAAAGACGACCAGACCGCCAACCACGATGTTGAGCCGAAGCGCCGAGCCGATCGCGTCCTGCAGCAACCTGCCGGGAGGGCGGCCATCCTCCGAACGGGCGCGGTGCATCGCGGCCAGCGCCGCCGGCAGCAGCCGGACGCCCGCGGTCCGCGCAGCGCGCGTGATCGGTTCCCGCCGCCTGTACCGGCGGAAGATCAGCCCGATGACGAGGGCGCCGCCGTAATGCGCGGCCGCAAGCAGAGGAGCCAGGGCGGGCTGGTGGAAGAAGCCGACCGACACGGCGCCGATCAGGAAGATCGGATCCGACGTCGTCACGAAGGCGACGAGCCGCTCGCCCTCCGTCCGGCTGATCTGCTCCTGCTCCCGCAGCCGCGCGGCCAGCCGGGCGCCGACGGGGTAGCCGGAGACGAGCCCCATCGTGACGGCGAACCCGGCGACGCCGGGCAGCCGGAAGACGGGGCGCATGAGCGGATCGAGCAGCGTGCCGAAGAAGTGAACGACGCCGAATCCGAGCATCAGCTCGGCCATCACGAAGAACGGGAACAGCGCGGGGAACAGGACGTCCCACCAGACGGCGACGCCGCGCAGCGACGCGCCCAGCGAAGCGGACGGATGCGCCGCCATCAGCGCGATGAGCATGAGGCAGCACGCGGAGGCGAGCGGAGCCGGCCGCGCCAGGAACCGAACCATTCGCGCCACGCCGCTTCCCTCCCGATAACGGAATCTCTCTCCATGCATATGCCCGTCCGCGGACGAACATCCCGCCGAATCGGAGCATCGGCCGAACGGCGGGCCAATGCGGGTCTTGCGTCCTGTCGTCATCCAAACCAAAGTATGGTATAATGCTGTCGAAAATTGAGACCGGAGTCTCGGCAATTCAGCGTTTGGAGTGAGACAAGTGCAGCATCTTCACGGCTCCCTGTATGAAGCGATCGGCGGGGCCCCGGTCATTCGCCGCATTGTCGAGGCTTTCTACCCGAAGGTTCAGGCGCATCCGTTGCTCGGACCCCTGTTCCCGGAAGACATCCGGCCCGTCATGGAGAAGCAGTTCATGTTCCTCAGCCAATTTCTCGGCGGACCGCAGCTTTACTCGGAAGTTTACGGACACCCGATGATGCGCGCGCGGCATTTGCCGTTTCCGATCACGCGCGAGCGGGCGGACGCCTGGCTCGATTGCATGCGGCGCGCCGTTGCGGAAGTCGGGCTGGAACCGGAACTTGCGGCGCTTTTGTTGGAACGGTTGTCCGGTCCGGCGTATCATTTTGTGAATACGGTTGATGAGGGGGAGGCCGAGTGATGGTTGATCCGTTGTTCCAGGCGAAAATCCAGTGTCCGTGCTGCGAGAAGACGTTCCTGAGCTCCCGGGTTCGTCCGAGCTTCCGCAAAGCGATCCGCACCGATTCGGACTTCTGCAGCCATTACAAGGACGAGGTCAATCCCGACTTCTATGTTGTCCGCGTCTGCCCGTATTGCGGTTACGCGTCCACGGAGAACATGATGCAGGAGCTGACGCCCAGACAGAAGGAAATGTACATGGAACGGATCGGCAAAGCCTGGGTGCATCGCGATTACGGCGGGAAACGGACCTGGGAAGAGGCGCTCGACTGTTACAAGCGGGCGCTGCTGTGCGCGCAGACGGTCGGCGACACGGATCGGGTCATCGCCGGTCTGCTCCATCACATCGCCTGGATGTACCGCCTCCGGAACATCGAGGATCAGGAATTGCGGTTCCTTCGCTACGCGCTGGAAGAATACATCCACGTGTACGAACGGGAGGGCGCGAAGATCAACAACGCCCGCCTCATGTATCTGATCGGCGAGATGCACCGCAGGCTGAACGAACCCTATGAAGCGGTGAAATGGTTCGCCCGCGTCGTCAACGACAAGCGCATCATGGACGCCGGCATGATCAAGGCTTCACGGGAAGCCTGGCACCGCCTGCGCGAAGAGATGATGGAGAAGAAGATGGAGATGCCGGACGAGGTGGAGTTGCTGTAGACCGGTTCAGTGGACAAGCCAAGCCGATCGGATCCGCGCGCGCGGAACGATCGGCTTTTCTTCATGGAAGGATCACGGATGGCCCGCCCCATCCGGACCGGCCGTCCCGACGGGCGGAAGGCGACGGAGTTTCACGGCGATCAGCAGGGCGACGCCGAACAGGATGACGCCGCTCGCCACGGCGACCGCATGCATGCCGGAGGCGAAGGCGCGGTACGCAACGTCCAGCAGATCGAGACTGACGCCGCCGGGTCGGTTCTCCGCTTCGGAGATGAAGCCGGCCGGATTGTCCGCGGCCAGCAGGATGCCGGAATCCGGTTGGTCGGCCGGAACGGACGCGGCGACGCTTCTGCGATAGGCGAATGAACCGAGGCTGCCCAGGACGGCGATCCCGAGGGCGAAGGCGAATTCGCCGCTCGTCTGCAGCATGGCCGCGGCCGCGCCCGCCCGGTCCCGCGGAGCCGAACCGACCGCCAGATCGCCGGACAGGCTCACCAGCGGGGATGTCCCCAGATTGAACAAAACATATCCCGCCACCAATGCGGCAAATCCCGTCTCCACCCCGGCTTCGAGCAGCATCAGGCATCCCGCCCCCGATATGATCAATCCGCCCGCGATCAGGTACGCCGGGCGAAGGCGGCGCGCGATGAGCGGCGAGAGCAGCATGCCCGCCATGGACGCGATGACGGACGGAAGCATCCACAATGCCGCCCGGAATGGCGAGAGCCCTTGCACGAGTTGAAGATACTGCGCGATGGAGAGCATGATCGCCCCTGTCAGGGTAATGCCGAACATGCCGCCGAGCGCGGTGCTGAACGAGGCGTTATGGAACAGGCGCAGGTCGACGAGCGGATCGCGCAATCGGCGCTGTCTGTGCAGGAAGATCGCGGCGAGAAACGCGCCGGCCAGTGCGGCGAGGAATGGGACAGGATGCGATCCGCCCGCGGCAAGCTCCTTGAGCCCGTAGATGGCGGACAGGATGGCGGTCAGCGACAGGACGATGCTGGCGGAATCCGGCCTCGCGGTATCGGGCGCCCTGAATTCCGGCAGCAGGACGGGAGCGGTGATCAGCAGCAGCGCCATGATCGGCACGCCCATCAGAAAGATGGCGCTCCAACCGAATTGTTCGAGCAAGAGTCCGCCCGCGACGGGTCCCAGCGCCATGCCGCCCATCGTGCACGCCATCCAGATGCCGAAGGCCAGCGAACGCTCCTTGTGATCGTGGAACATGTTGCGGATCAAGGCCATGGAAGAAGGCGCCACGGTCGCGCCGGAGATCCCCATGAGCGCGCGGGAGGCGATCAGCATCTCCGGGCTCCGGGCGAATGCGGCGGCGAGCGAAGCCGCGCAGAAACCGGCGCTTCCGAGCATCAGCAGTTTTCGCCGGCCGATGCGATCGCCCCATGCGCCCATCGTGATCAGAAATCCGGAAAGCATGAAGCCGTAGATGTCCATGATCCAGAGCTGCTCCACGGAGTTCGCGTCAAGATCGGTCCCGATATGCGGCAGGGCGAGAATCATGACGGACACGTCGACCGAGACGAGCAATGCCGGCAGCGCCAATGCGCCGAATCCGAGCCAGGCGCGCATTCCGGCCTTCGGCTGCACCGCTTGTCCTGTCCGATTCATGCCCCGCCGAGAAACTCGCCGAGCTTGTCCAGCAATTCCTTCGTGCCGTGCTCGCGTATTTCGGGGGTGTCGAGGCCGTCCAGGAATACGCCCTGTTCGGTATAGATCAGCTTCGTTCCCCCGTCCACCGGTTCGAATTCCACCGTCGTCACGGACACGGAAATGCGGGTGTCGTCCATGTCCATGGTGTAGGTGTAGACGATGCGGGCGTTCGGCACGATATCCTGATAGCAGGCGTCAAACGTGAACAACGGCCCGTCCGGGTCGCCGGGCGGCCGACCGCGATTGATCTCGTGCCCGCCGACGCGAAAATCGAATGTATCCGCACCGGAAAACCACTTCGACTTCGCTTCGGGATCCGACCACGCGGAAAAGACCTGATCCGGCGATGCCGTATAGTGCCGCTCGATCACGAAGGCGGCGGTTCTGGCGGATGGTTTTTTCATGGTACGAATGGCCCCCTTGTTCAGATTCTCCCGAACCGGCTCTTGAGGTAGGCGCCCAGCCTGTCCAGATGCGCGTTCCAGACGGCCTGGCGCTCGTCGAAATACCGCTCGTGCCGCTTCCGCATCATTTGCATGAGCCGGACGAAGTGCTCGACCGTCGGAGCCCGGTTATCCCGCAGATGGGCGGCCGCCCGCTCCAGCTCAAACAGCAGTTTCTGCTGGCTGCGGATGCTCTCGCGAAGCCGGTCCATTTGCATGGAGACGATCTCGTGCAGACTGATCGCGTTCTCGTCCAGAACAGATCGGATCTGCTCGAGAGACAGCCCCAATTCTTTCAACGACAAAATCTGCTGAAGCCGGGCGAGATCGGATTCGGTATACAGCCGATACCCGGCTTCGGTGCGTCCGGAAGGCGAAAACAAACCGATCTGGTCGTAATAGCGCAGCGTGCGGATGGTCAAACCGGTGAGTTTCGCCAGTTCCCCCGTTTTCCACTCATGCGGCATGTTCATCTCCTTCCCGTGTCGCCAGCTCATTCCCGGGTATTCCCAATATAAACCGTTACGTCGCGTCACGCTCAAGACTTTTTTGCGTGTTGTGACAGGTTATTTTCCGCGCAGCACGGTGTCGGTCAGCAGGTAGTCCGCGTCGGCGTCGACGACGGTCACCTTGTTCCGGCAGCAGGGGAACACGAGAAGCCTCCGGCGTCCCGTGCGGATGTCGTCCAGCTCGTCCGGGCGGATCGGCAGGATGACGCTGCCGGCGCCGCAGAACGGACACTCGTGCACGTAGAGGTCGCCCATGATCCGTTCGTATGGCCAGGCGCGCTCGAACGGAATCATGACGGATCGGCCTTTCCCGGATTTTCGGATTCCGCGGCGTTTCGTCCGTTTGAAGGCCCGTCCGCCGGCGTTCCCGTCTTGCCGCTCGCCTGTTCCGGGTCATTCGTCCGGTTTTGCGTCTCTTCCTTCGCAGCCATTTCGGCCAGCTTTTGCAGCAGGATGTGGCGCGGCATGTGCATCAGATGCTCGATCGGCACGCCGAGGTATTTGGACAGCTTGAGCGCGGTGTCGGGAGAGATGGGCAATGGTCCGGGCATTGTGCGTCCTCCTCGCGATGGTATAATTAAGGCTATGCTACAACGTCCGCGGCGGCAAATCAATGCGCGGACGGGGAAAGGAGCATGGCGACGAACATGGATCGGCTCGAGATGACGTGGAGTCTGGAGAATATTTACCCCGGCGGATCCGGATCGGAGGCGTTCGCTCGGGAACTGGACGGGCTCGCGCGGGACATCGAAGCTTTCGAACGCGCGCTGCGCGGCGCGATGGATGGCGGCCTGGCGACCGCCGATCTGCTCGGACGGTTGACGGAGGCCGCGCAATCGATTCTGGCGCGCCTCAGGGAAGCGGAATCGTTCACGGCCTGTCTGACGGCGGCCGATGTCGCCGACCGGAGGGCGGCCGCGCTGGATGACCGGGTGAAGAATCTGGCCGCGGCCTGGCAGGCGGCGCTGACGCTTTACGACCGCGTGTTGGGCGAAGCGGATAACGAGACGTGGAACGGGTGGCTGGCGTCCGAAGGCGGCCCCGGCGCGGCGGCTTTCTATGCGGCCGAGCGGCGGGAGCGGGCGAAGGAGAAGCTGCCTCCCGAGCAGGAAGCGCTCGCGGGCGATCTGGCGGTGAACGGCTACCATGGTTGGGGCGAGCTGTACAATACGATCGTCGGGCGGACGATTTTTCGGGCGGCGGATGAGACGGGAGAAGTGAAGACGTGGTCGGCGGGGCAGATGCAGAATCTGCTGAATCACGGGAATCGGGAAGTCCGCCGGGCGGCGTTCGAGAGCTGGGAAGCGGAATGGGGGCGGCAGGCCGACCTGTGCGCCGAAGCGCTGAACCGGATCGCGGGCTTCCGGCTCAAGCTGTACGGCCGGCGCGGCTGGGGCAGCGTGCTGAAGGAGCCGCTCGACATGAACCGGATGCGGCCCGAGACGCTCGAGGCGATGTGGGCAGCGGTCGACGAGAGCCGGCCGGCGCTGCTGAAGTATCTGCGGCGGAAGGCGGAGCTGCTCGGGCTGGAGCGGCTCGACTGGCACGACGTCGACGCGCCGATCGGCTCGGCCGCGCGAACCGTGCCGTACGACGAAGCGGCCGCGTTCATCGTCGACCGGTTCCGGCAGTTCAGCCCGGATATGGCCGGGCTGGCGGAGCGGGCGTTCCGCGGCCGCTGGATCGAGGCGGAAGATCGCGCCGGCAAGCGGCCCGGCGGATTTTGCACGTCTTTCCCGGTCGCCGGCGAGACGCGCATTTTCATGACCTATTCGGGCACGGCGTCGAACGTCTCGACGCTCGCGCACGAGCTCGGCCACGCGTACCACCAGCATGTGATGAACGATTTGCCGGCGTTCGCGCAGGAGTACGCGATGAACGTCGCCGAGACGGCGTCGACGTTCGCCGAATGGATCGTATCGGATTCGGCGGTGCGGGCGGCGAGCGATCCCGCCGAGAAGCTGGCGCTGCTTGACGACCAGCTGCAGCGGGCGGTCGCGTTCTTCATGAACATCCGCGCGCGGTTCCTTTTCGAGACGCGGTTCTATGAGCGGCGCCGGGACGGCCTGCTATCCGCGGATGATCTGTGCGTCCTGATGGAGGAGGCGCAGCGGGAGGCGTACGGCGACGCGCTCGGGGTCTGGCACCCGCATTTCTGGGCGTCGAAGCTGCACTTCTATCTGACGGATGTGCCGTTCTACAACTTCCCGTACACGTTCGGGTATCTGTTCAGCAGTGGCATCTACGCGCGGGCGATGGCGGAGGGGCCGGCGTTCGCGGACCGGTACGCCGCGCTGCTCCGCGACACCGGCAGCATGACTGTCGAGGATCTGGCGTGGAAGCACCTCGGCGCGCGGCTCGACGATATCGCCTTCTGGCGCGAAGCGGCGGCCGTGCCGCTGAAGGACGTCGACACGTTCCTGGCGCTGGCGCCGTGAGCGGGTGCAAGCGCCAGCCGTGATCGGGTGCAAGCGCAAGCCGTGGCCGACTGCGATTGTATGCCGTGATCGGGATCGGGTGCGACTGCAAGCCGCGGCCGACCGCGATTGCAAGCCTTGATCGACCAGGATTGCAATTCGTGAGCGACCATGACCGCAATTAAGCGAAGCAACTTCCGTTATTTTGTCGAAAACGGGCCTTGGCGTCGAAATAGCGGAAGCAGCTTCGCTTATTTTTTTTGAATCCGGGGATTTCGTCCGGATTTCGGGAGAATAAAAGAAGAAATTTCTTCTATTTCATTTGAAAAGGCCGTTTTTCGCAAAATAGAAGAAAAATCTTCCGCTATCGGGAGGCCGGCCCGGTGACACGGGAGGGACAACGCGTCGGCAACAGGCAGCCGAACCGGCGACACTGGAGGGACAGCGCGTCGGCGACCGGCGGCCTGCCCGGCGACACGGAAGAGAAAGCGCGTCTGCAACCGGCGGCCGAACCGGCGACACGGGAGAGACAACGCGTCGGCAACAGGCAGCCGAACCGGCGACATGGGGGAGACAGCGCGTCGGCGACCGGCGGCCTGCCCGGCGACACGGAAGAGAAAGCGCGTCTGCAACCGGTGGCCGAACCGGTGACACGGGAGGGACAACGCGTCTGCAACAGGCGGCCGAACCGGCGACACGGGAGGGACAACGCGTCGGCAACAGGCAGCCGAACCGGCGACACGGGAGGGACAGCGCGTCGGCGACCGGCGGCCTGCCCGACGGACGTCGGACAACACGGCCCGCCTTCCTCACATCAAGCCGAGCCGCGTCGCCTTGGGCGTCAGCTTATAGCGGCGGATCCGCACGAGGCCGGACGCGGGCTCCAGATACCCTTGCGCCCGGAGCTCGCGCAGCATCGGGCAGACGGTGCGCTTGGACAGGCCCGTCCACTCCGAGGCGTCGTCCGGCGTGAACGGCCGGCCCAGCCGCATCGCGCGGCGGAGCAATTCCCGCTGATGAAGCGTGAGCGGATCGTCGTCCGAGCCGTAGCAAAGGCCAAGCAGCCGCTGGATGATCGTCCGGCACAATTGCGGCCGCCCGCAGATGTCGTCATAGGAGAAGCGCAGCACTTTCCAGCCCTGGATAACGAGGTAATTCTGCCGATTGAGCTGCTCGACGAACTGCCTCCGGTCGAGATCGCGATGATGCGGGCCGTACCCGTCCACCTCGATCGCGGCTCGCAGCGCGGGCGGCGTGAACGCGAAGTCGATGAACAGCGGTCTGCCCCGTTCGTCCGCGATCTCGTATTCCGGATGCAGATGCGCGAAGTTCCCGACCACGGGCAGCCAGATCGTCTCGGCGAACAGTCGCTCCGCATGGCCGTGCCCCTCCGCGAGCCTGCGGCGTCGTTCCCCCTTCCGCGCCGCCAGATGACGTTCCAGCCATTCTTCGTACAGGGATGCCATTCCGCACACCTCCGCTCGGATAAAAAAGAAAACACCGCCCATCCCGTTGTCGGGTCTGAGCGGTGTGCTTCACCAGTTCCCATCCTAGCAAACTGCGCGGCGTATGACAAGAGTCGGGGGCGGACGACGGAAAGCGGAGAGCGCGGCGTATGACAAGAGTCGGTGGCGGACGACGGAAAGCGGAGAGCGCGGCGTATGACAAGAGTCGGAGGCATGCGACGGGTGGCGGAACAAATATTGTGTCATATTTTATATTATGATATTCTAATTGCCGGAATTATCATGTTCTAAAAAGGTTGTGTTGACCATCGAACTGACTGCGAGACAATCGGAAATCGTGCGGCTCGTGGAAACGCACGCGCCGATCACGGGCGAGCAGCTCGCCGGCATGCTCGGCGTCAGCCGGCCGACGCTGCGCTCCGACCTGGCGCTGCTCGTCATGCTCGGCCTGATCGACGCGAAGCCGAAGGTCGGCTATTTCCCGGGTCCGGCCCGCACCGTCCGGTCCGCCTCGCGGGGCTTGGCCGGATACAAGGTGAAGGATATCCAGGCCGTGCCGGTCGTTGTCAGCGAACAAAGCTCGGTTCACGACGCCGTCGTCACGCTGTTCACCGAGAACGTCGAGGAATTGATTGTCGTCGACCGCGAGCAGCGCTTCACGGGCATCGTGACGGCCAAGGACCTGCTCAAGGTGACGGTCGGCGGGGCCGGCGGCTCGCTTCCGGTCAGCCTCGTCATGACGCGGGTGCCGAACGTTGTGACCGTCTCGCCGGAGGACGACGCGGCCGAAGCGCTGCGCCTGATGTTTGCCCATGATCTCGACTGCCTGCCGGTGATCCGCGAGCGGAACGGGGTGCCCGAGGCCGCCGGTCGCGTGACGATCCGGCATATGGCCGAACTGCTTGCCGGAAAATTGCAGCAACCGGCGCCGCACGAAGGAGGCAGAAGTTGGTGACGGACACGGAGAACGAGAAGAAACCCAGGATCATCTACATATGCTCGGACGGCGTCGGCGAGACGGCGGAAGCGGTGGCGAAGGCGGCCGCGCGCCAGTTCGACGACCGCAGCGTGCGGCTCAAGCGTTACGCTCCGATCAAGGACGAGGAAGAGGTTGTCCGCATCGTGGATGAAGCGGCCAGGACGGGCGGCTTCATCGCCTTCACGCTCGTGCAGCCCGAACTGCACGAGATGATGTTCGAGGAAGCGGGCCGGCGCGGCGTCCGCGCGGTGGATGTGCTCGGGCCGATGATGCAGGCTTACATCGACACGTTCAACGGATCGCCCCGGAGCGAGCCGGGACTGCTCCACAAGCTGGACGAGGACTACTTCAGGCGGATCGAGGCGGTGGAGTTCGCGATCAAATTCGACGACGGCAAGGATTTGAGCGGCCTGCTCCAGGCCGAGGTCATCCTGATCGGCGTGTCGCGCACTTCGAAGACGCCGCTCAGCGTCTTCCTGGCGCACAAGGGCATCCGGACGGCGAACCTGCCGCTCGTGCCGGAGGTCAAGCCGCCCGCGGAGCTGCTCGAGAACCCGGCCGGCGCGCTGATCGTCGGCCTCACGATGGAGCCGGAGCGGCTGGCCGGCATCCGCGGCGAGCGGCTGCGCGAACTGGGTCTGCCTGGCGGTGTGTCCTATGTTTCGATCGAACGGATTCGCGAAGAGCTCGACTACGCCCGGTCGATCATGGTGGCGCTCGACTGCCCCGTCATCGACGTCACCAACCGCTCGATCGAAGAGGCGGCGGCAATCATTGTGAGGATGATGCATGAAGCGCAGGAAAAACGGCAAAACCGTTAGGAGGAAGGACATGGAAAGGGAACTCGCGCTGGAACTGGTTCGCGTGACCGAGCTCGCGGCGCTGTCCGCCGCGCCGTGGATGGGCCGGGGCGAAAAGAACGCGGCGGACGGCGCGGCGACGGAAGCGATGCGGCGCATGTTCGACTCCGTCTCGATCCGGGGCGTCGTCGTCATCGGCGAGGGCGAGATGGACGAGGCGCCGATGCTCTATATCGGCGAGAAGCTCGGCGACGGCACCGGGCCGGAGGTCGACATCGCGGTCGATCCGCTCGAAGGCACGGAAATTGTCGCGAAGGGGCTGAACAACGCCATGTCCGTCCTGGCGGTGGCGCCGAAAGGGCAGCTGCTGCACGCGCCGGACATGTACATGGAGAAGCTCGCGGTCGGACCCGCGCTCGCCGGCAAGCTCAGCCTGCGGGATCCGGCGCGCACGACGGTGGAGAAGGCGGCGCTCGCGCTGGGCAAGCCGCTGTCGGATCTGACCGTCATGATGCTCGACCGCCCGCGGCACGAAGCGCTCGTCCGGGAGCTCCGGGACGTCGGCGTCCGGATCAAGTTCCTGTCCGACGGCGATGTTGCCGGCGCGATGGCGCCCTGTTTTCCCGAGACCGGCATCGACCTGTACATCGGCTCCGGCGGCGCGCCGGAAGGCGTGCTCGCCGCGGCCGCGATCAAGTGCCTCGGCGGCGAGCTGCAGGGCAGACTGATGATCGAAGACGACGCGCAATACGAGCGCTGCGTCGCGATGGGTCTGGACGATCCGCGCCGGATTCTCGGGATGAACGACATGGTGGGCGACGGGGATGTCATTTTTGCCGCGACGGGCGTAACGCCGGGCGAATTCCTCGGCGGCGTCCGGTATCTCGAAGGCGGGCGCGCCGAGACGCATTCAATGGTGATGCGCGGGAAGACGCGGACGATCCGGTTCATCCGGTCGCTGCACATGCTCGAGAACAAGCCGCTGCTCCGCTGACCGGAAGGCCGGCGGGCCGTTCCGCGGCGGAATGACCTCATACGCGAAGGGAGAAGACAGCATGGAAAGGACATTCGTCATGGTGAAGCCGGACGGCTTCAGGAGAGGGCTCGTCGGCGAGATCGTCAGCCGTCTGGAGCGCAAGGGACTGACGCTCAAGGAAGCGAGGGTGCTCACGATACCGAGGGAACTCGCGGAGGAGCACTACAGGGAGCACCGGGACAAAAAATTTTTCGGCGAACTCGTCGACTTCATCACCTCGGGACCCGTCTTCGCGAGCGTGTGGGAAGGTCCCGATTCGGTCGCGGTCGCGCGGCGCGTCATCGGCAGCACCAACCCGGCCGAAGCCGCGCCCGGCACGATCCGCGGCGACTTCGGCCTGACCGTGGACAGCAACATCGTCCACGGCTCGGATTCGCCGGCCAGCGCGGAGCGGGAGATCGGCCTGTTCTTCGGCTGAACGGTTTGAATATGCGATATGCGGCAGCCTTCGGGCTGCCGTATATTTTTGCATGCTTGTACACCGTTGTCCATTCGGGCCCGACCCCTTCAACATACGGTATGGTATGCGCGGCCATGGATGCGGTTCGAGGCCAGGGCCGCGACATGCGGAAGGAGGCGTGATTTCGGATGGCAGTAACGAGAGCGCAGGCGAAAAAACTGGTCGGCAAGAAGATCTACGCGCTGAAGAAGGACGGTTCTGTCGTCTCGGGCAAGCTGGTCGGCATCCGCGGCAACCGGCTGGTGCTGGAACAGCCGCGCGGCAAGGCGCAGGTGAAGGGGCTGCTGCCGCTCGTGCTGTTCGACCTGCTGGCGATCGGCGAGTCGCCGTACGGGTTCGGCGGACCGTTCTACGGCGGCTTTGGCGGGCCCTTCGGCGGCGGCTTTGGTCCGTTTGGCGGTCCCTGGGGCGGCGGGTTCTGGTGGTGACGGCCGGGTAATCGCGTCACGTCATCCGGGCAAGCGCGCAAAGCGTTTGCCCATTTTGTCTTTTCGCCCAATAGCGCGGAGGGACGGGTGCATAGGATAACGCAGTCCGACCGGAAGGAGGTGCTTGCGAATGGGTTATCCTGCAGGTTGCGGCGTCGGCTACGGACTGTTCACGAGCACGGGCGTGATTCTCGTTCTGTTCATTCTGCTGGTCATCGTGCTGCGCGGCTGGCTCGTGTAGCGATCGTGTGAGGCGTTGGCGGATGGCCCGGCGCAGGTCCATGCCGGGAGGAAGCGCCGTCTGTGCGGATCGACGGGATCGGGTGTCCGCATGGGCGGCGCTTTGCATTGCGGAATTTTCCGGAAGGGCTTGATGAAAATGCTGGAATCCGCTATAGTGTAGACAATTGCGATCATACGTTCGTATCAAGGGCGGAGGATTTCATTGCGGCTCGGATCGGTGCTGAAAGACGCGGAATTCGCGAGATATTGGGTCGGCCAGACGTTCTCCGTTTTCGGCTCCAACATCGCGGCGTTCGCCCTGCCGCTCATGGCGACTTACTATCTGGAAGTCACGCCTGTCCAGCTCGGATTGCTCCAGGCGATGGGCGGCATTCCGTTCCTGCTGTTCTCGCTGTTCATCGGGGTGCTGGTGGACCGGGTCCGCCGGCTGCGGCTCATGATCGTGTCCGATTTCTTCCGCGCGGCGCTCATCGGCCTGATCCCGATCCTGTATCTGCTCGATTCGCTGGGCATTCAACATCTGTATATGATCGCGCTGGGCATCGGCGTGCTGTCGGTCATGTTCGAGACGGCCTATCAGGCGTTCCTGCCCGGCTTCGTCGGCAAGGATCGGCTGGTCGGCGCCAACAGCGCGCTGCAGTTCAGCCAGTCGCTGTCTCAGATCTCCGGTCCCGGCGCGGCGGGATTTCTCGTCAACCTGATCGCCGCTCCGCTCGCCATGATCGTGAACGGACTGACGTTCCTCGCTTCGGCCGTCGCCCTCGCGCGCATCCGTTTCCGGGAGACGGCGCCGGACGCGCGGACCAATCTGTCCGCGCAGCTTAAGGACATGACCGGCGGGCTCCGGCTTCTGCTCGGACATGCCATCCTTCGGCCGCTGACGCTGGCGATGGGCTGCATCAACCTGTTCTTCAGCGCGTTTCTCGCGGCGTATTATCCTTATCTGAAGGACCATCTCGGCTTCACGTCGTTCCATACCGGCCTCATTCTTTCGGTCGGGGCGCTCGGAGCCGTCACGGCCGTATTTCTGGCGGGAAGACTGTCGGCCCGCATGACGCCGGGGATGGTCGTCGTCTTCTCCGAAGCGCTGTTTGCGGTCGGCGCCTGGCTGGTGCCGCTCGCCGCCGGTTCCCGGGCGCTGCAGGCCGCGATGGTCGTCGGCGCGGCGCTGATCGCCTTTTTCGGCGGCGCGGCCGCGAACATCATGGCGGTGACGATCGTTCAGCGGGTAACGCCGGACCGGCTGCTCGGACGCATCAGCGCCGCTTCGAAATTGTTCCTCGGCGGCCTGGCGCCGATCGGGGCGATTCTCGGCGGAACGATTGCGGAGTATTTCGGACTGCGGCCGACGCTTTTCGTCGCGGCGGCGGGGGTCACGCTGATGGTGGCGTGGTTGGCGGCTTCACGCCTGCACAGACCGTCGGACAGCAGTCTGGAAGCCGAATACGGCATTACGGCCTGACAGAGCCAGGGGGGATGAATCATGGGAGCGTTTCGCGGCTTTGGCGAACAGACGATCCGATTCCTGCGCGATGTGCGGGAACACAATTCGAAGGAGTGGTTCGAGAGGAACCGGCCGGTCTACGAGCGGGAGCTGCTGGAGCCGATGCGCGACCTCGTCGCCGACCTGAGCGGCACGATGCTGGAGATCGATCCGGAACTGGAGACGCGGCCCGCCGTGGGCAAAACGATCTCCCGCATCCACCGCGACACGCGCTTCTCGAGGGACAAATCGCTGTACCGGGACGCGATGTGGATCACGTTCAAGCGCCGTTCGGAGAATTGGACGGACGGCCCGGCGTTCTTCTTCGAGCTGCGGACGGACGGCTACCGGTACGGGATGGGGTTTTACTCCGCATCGAAGGACACGATGGACAAGCTGCGCGAATGGATCGACGAGGAACCGGAGGATTTCGCGCGGACGACGGCGTTCTACGGGCGGCAGAAGACGTTCGTCATCGAAGGCGAATGTTACAAGCGCGTGCTCGATCCGGACAAGCCCGAATCCGTCCTGGAATGGTACCAGCGCAAGAACATCTACCTTTCCTGCAACCGGGAGATCGACGAGTTGCTGTTCTCGCCGAAACTGGCGGACGAGATCGCGGCGGGGTTCGACATGCTCGGCGGGCTGTATCACGCTTTCCGGAAGCTGCGGATGCGTTCCGGATCGGCATAAACTGTTGCGGGGAAGGAGTGGTTTCGATGCAGGACAGATTCACCAAGGTTGTGCTGTCGGGTATCCTGGTTTGCCTGATCCTGATCGCCGTGAAATCGAATGATTCTCACATCAGTGTTCCGGTGCCCATGGTGAGCGTTGAAAGCAACGATCGATTTGTGCAATTGGCCCCCAATATTATTGGCATCATGGACAAAGGGACGAATTCCGGCAAGGAACAGTTGGTCATTTTCAAGTACGATGAGGAAGCCAATTCCTTTGAATGGTTGACCACGCTGGACTACAGTCGTATCTTTGCGCATCCTGATGAATACGGACTGAAATAGGCCGCCGTCGGAGTGTGACGCCAATATTGGCTGGAGAAGATTGACAACCCGGGAACAATGATGTAATTTTATACTGCATCCCCATATTGAACGTACGAACGGAAGCACCGTTCGCGTATGGACAACGATGATGTTGTCCGCGCGGGCGGTGTTTTTTTCGTCGGCGGAGGTGTGAAGCGAAGGGATGGTGCCGATCTATCTGTGCGTCGCGGCGCGGGAAGCGGAATATGTGCGCCGTCTGGCCGAATATGTCAGGCTGTCGCCGTACGGACGCGATTGGCGGGTGACGGGCTTCACGACGGAAGAGGCGCTGGAGCAATACCTGAAAGCGGGTTATCCCGCGGATCTTCTGCTGGTCGCGCCGGAGTTCGCGGAAGCGGCGGCCGGGCTCAGGCCAGGCGTGCCGGTCGCGCTGCTCGTCAGGCGAAGCGGCGAAGCCGGACCCGGCGCCGGCCTGTCCGAAGTGCCGCAGTTCCAGCCGATGCCGGGCCTCATCCGGCAACTGGCGGCGATTCGCGCCGAGCACGGGATGCCGCGGGCAGCGGACAGCGGCGCGGGAAGCGGGCCGTTGGTGGTGTCCGTCTATTCGCCGTCCGGCGGCAGCGGCGTGACGACGACGGCGCTCTGCATGGCGCATCTTGCGGCCCGATCGGGCGCGGGCGCGTTCTATCTCGATCTGGACCCGTTCGGCGGCGTGCTTGAAGGCAAGGGGGAAGCGGGGCGAGGGCTGCCGGAGATGCTGTACACGCTGCAGGCGCGTCCGGCGGATGCGTCGGTCGTGTTCGAGCGGCTGCGGACGCATGACGCCATGCTGGGCATCGACCGTTTTCCCGGCGGCTGTCCGCCGGAGGAGAAGCTGGCCCTGAGCGCCGATGCCGCAGGCAGGCTGATCCGGACCGTGGCGGCCTGCCCGGATTACGCCGCGGTCGTCGTCGATCTCGGCTCCGCGCCGACCGATGCGCATCTCGAAGTCTTCGTCCGCTCCGCCGCGATCTTCTGGCTCGTGCCGGATCACGGGGCAGGCCTGTCCAAGGCCGATTCGGCGCTCGGATATTTTCGTCGCCGCCATCCGGACCGGTTCGCGGAGGTCGAGCCGCGCATCCGATTTGTCGCGGTCCGCGAGGGCCGGGCGGGCGCGCGCCGTCCGCCGGCGGGTCTGCGCTTTGCCGCGCGCATTCCGGATGTGCCCCAGCTGCACGGCGAAGGCCGGCCGGAAGAAGCGGCGAGGTCGCCCGCCCTCATGAGCGCGTGTCTGGGTCTGCTCGGCGCCGCGGGCTGGGAGCCGGAAGGAGGGATGCCGGGTGATCGGGGAGCGCGAGGCGCTGCTGCTGCGGGAACGGGTCAGAAGCAGGATTGATTTGCATGAGGAACTGAGCGACGAGCGCCTGACGCGCGTCATCGAAGAGGTCGTCTTCGAGTGGGCCCGGGACAAGCCGCTTACGGCCGCGGACAAGCATCAGGCGGTCAGACGATTGTTCCACGCCTTCCGCGGGCTCGACCTGCTGCAGCCGCTCATGGACGACCCGACCGTCACGGAAATCATGATCAACGGACACGAGAACATCTTCATCGAACGGAACGGCCGCATTTCGCGATATCCGGGGGCGTTCGAGAGCCGCGAGCGGCTGGAAGAGCTGATCCGGACGATCGTCGGCAGCGTCAACCGAGCGGTGAACGAGACGAATCCGATCGTCGACGCCCGGCTTGCGGACGGGTCGCGGGTGCACGTGGTGCTGCCGCCGGTGTCGCTGAACGGGCCGACGGTGACGATCCGCAAGTTTCCGGAGCGGCCGATGACGCTGGACGATCTCGTCGCCCGCGGCTCGCTGACGGAGGAGGCGGCGGACTGGCTGTCCCGGCTGGTCCGGGCGAAATACAACGTGTTCATCTGCGGCGGCACCGGGACGGGCAAGACGACGTTTCTGAACGCCCTCGCCCACTGCATCCCGCCGGACGAGCGGATCGTCACGATCGAGGATTCGGCGGAATTGCAGATCGCCGGCATTCCGAACCTCGTCTCGCTCGAGACGCGCAACGCCAACCCGGAGGGGAAAGGCGAGATCCCGATCCGCTCGCTGGTGAAGGCTTCGCTCCGGATGCGTCCCGACCGGATCATCGTCGGCGAGGTGCGCGGCGGCGAAGCGCTGGACATGCTCCAGGCGATGAATACCGGGCATGACGGGTCCATGTCGACCGGTCACGGCAACAGCCCGCGCGACATGCTGTCCCGGCTGGAGTCGATGGTGCTGTCCGGCGCGGAGTTGCCGCTCGCGGTCATCCGTCACCAGATCGCGTCGGGCATCGACCTGCTCGTCCATCTGACCCGGCTCGCCGACGGGAGGCGGTGCGTGTCGGAGATCGTGGAACTGGGCGGCGTCCGAAGCGGGGATTACGAGATGAACGTGCTGTTCACCCGCGGATTGGACGATGCGGTCAGCGAAGGCGGGGAAGGACGGATTGAAGCCGGCGAGCTGGTCCGGACGGGGAACGCGCTTGTCCGCGCCCGCAAGCTGCGGCTGGCCGGCGTCGCCGATCCGTCGCGGACCGCATTTGCGGCAGCGGAGGGTCGCGAGACCGCCGATGCGCCGCGCGCTGTGTCCGCGACGGCAACGGACAGCCGGCAGAGCGTCGAAACGACGCGAGGAGCATCTTTGGTCGCTGCTTGGGACCGGCAGAGTGGCGAAGCAGCGCGTGGGACATCTGTGACCTCGGCGAGCAACCGGCGCAGCGCCGAAGCAACGCGAAGAGCATCCATGACCGCGGCAAGCAGCAGGCAGAACGCCGAAGCGTCCCTCGAGGAGGCCGGTCATCATGCGTAATGTCGGCCGGTTGCCGAATCTGGCGCGGATATGGGGACGCAGATCCGATGTCGCGGGCTCGTCGAAAACAAGGGACAGTCCTGCATCGGCGGTCAGGTTGACGGGACGCGGGCGGGTCGCCGTCGCGGCGGCCGGAATGGCAGCGGCCGGGCTGGTCGCGGGGCTCTACTATCAGTCGGTCTGGGCCGGCCTGCTGTTCTCGCCGCTCGGTCTGTGCGCGCCGTCCATCGCGGAACGGGAGCTGGAGTCCCGGCGCCGGCGCAGGCTGAGGGAACAGTTCAAGGAGGCGCTGCATTGTCTCGTCACATCGCTGTCGGCCGGCCGTTCCGTCGAGAATGCGTTTCAGTCGGTGCCGGACGAGCTGAAGATTCTGTATCCGGACCCGAGGACTCCGATCCGCGCCGAGTTCGAACGGATCAGGATCGGCCTCGTCAACGGGCAGCGTCTGGAGGATGAGCTGCGAAGGTTCGCGTCCGGCGCCGGGCTCGCGGAAGCCGCCCGTCTTGCCGAAGTCATCGCCGTCGCGAAGCGTTCGGGCGGAGACATGGCCGCCATTATCCGCAATTCCGCCCAGTTGCTCGGCGAGAAGATGGAGGTCGAGCGGGAAATCGCGGTCATGACCGCCGGCAAGCGCTTCGAGTCCCGGCTGATGATGGGCGCCCCGTTCGCGTTCATCCTCATGCTGAACGCCATGGCGCCGGACTATATGGCTCCGCTCTACGGCAGCGCCGCCGGCTATGCGATCCTGACCGTCGGACTGGCGGCGCTGGCGGGTTGCGCATGGCTCATCCGCAAAATCATGTCGATCGACGTGTGACGGAGGTGACGGACGGTGCGGGTTCTGGCGCTGCTCGTGGCGGGAGGCTGGCTGCTGATGGCGGCAACGCCGCTGCTGTCGGGAATGCGGGACAGGCGCGGGCTCAAGAACTGGCAGGACATGCTTCTGATCGAACCGGCTGACCGGTTCATCCTGAAGCGGCTGAGCCGGCTGGCGCCGGTGCAGACGCTGATGTCGGCCGTGCATGCCGATCTGCAGCGGCTTGACGGGAGAACCCCGACGATCGCGGAATCGAGGCGCTTCCTGGCGCATGCGATCGGATCGGGCATGGGGACGGCCGGGTTGACGGCGATGGTCGCGCTGATCACGGGCGCGACAGACGTGTTGCCCGTCGGGCTGATCGTCGCCGCGCTCCTGCCGGTCTCGAAGATCCGGACGCTCAGGCGAAGGGTTGAGGAGCAACGCAGAGCCGTGACGAGCGAACTGCCCGAACTGCTCTCCGTGCTCATGCTGCTGGTCGGCGCGGGCGAGTCGCTCCAGAACGCGCTGTTTCGCTGCGCACGGGAAGGCGGGGACGATCATCCGCTGTACCGCGAGCTGAAGCGGGCAATGCGCGCGGTGCAGAACGGCGAATCGTTCCAGCTCGCGATGGACGAGTTTGCGCGGCGGACCGGCGTCCAGGAAGCGTCCGTCCTGACGTCGGCATTGCTGCTGCAATACCGGAAGGGCGGGTCCGATTTCGTCCATGCCCTGCGTGAACTGTCGTTCAGTCTGTGGGAGAAGCGCAAGAACCTCGCCCGAACGAAAGGGGAAGAAGCGGTGTCGAAGCTGTCGCTTCCGCTCGCGCTCATGTTTTTCGTGCTGATGGTGATCATCGGATCGCCGGCGATTCTCGGATTTAACTGAAATGAGGAGGAATGTCCAATGTTTGGGTCGTTGTGGAATGCGCTGCGCAGCCACTCGGGGAAATTCTGGCGGGATGAAGAAGGAGCGGGCGCGGTCGAGATGATCATGATCATCGCCGTCGTCATCATCGTGGCGATCATTTTCAGGGAGTACCTGATCAATTTTGTCAAGAGTTTGATGGGCAAGGCGGAGACGGAGAGCGAGAAAATGTTCAATTATGATTATAAAGGTCACTTCTCCAACTGAACGCTCCCGTTCACTCGCTTCGTGCGAATCCGGCAGCATGACGGTCGAGTCCTCGATCGTCTTCCCGGCGGTGTTCCTGGCCGTGCTCGCGCTGCTGTTCGGCGCGATGATCGTCCACGAGCGGGTGCTGCTCTATCATGTGGCGTCCGCCGCGGCGGAGAGAGCCGCCTTCCGCTGGGACAACAGCCACCGCGATCCGGTCACCGGCATCGCTCCGACCGGCCGATACGATCCGCTGTATTGGCGTCTGACCGATGACGGGCTGCTCCGTTCGATCTTCCAACTGGACGGCGCTGCGGCGGAAGACGTATCGGTCGAATTGCCGGCGGATGGCGGAACCGACGGACGGCGAGAGAATCTTGTCGCCGGCAAGCTGATGAACGGGGCGAGCCGCGTGCCGGAAAAGTATGACGGAACGGCGGTCTACCGGCGGCAATTGCTGCTGAAGCGGGTCTTCGTGGAGCTCGAAACGTTCGATATTCCGCCGGGAGCGGCGCGGCTCACCGGCATATCGGGGATCCGCGCTTCGGCGGCGGCTCCGGTCTCCGACCCGGTCGAATTAATCCGCACGGTCGATCTTGCGCGATACTACCAGGTTCGCTTCGGCGGCGGATCGGGAGGGGCGGAGCAGCGGAAGAAAGCCGGCGGCATTCTGTTGAACCGGAATGGGCGGGGGTGAGGAAGCGGATGAAACGCCGGCGGCTCAAAGGCCCGGCTCTATGGAACAGCCGGGACGGCTCGGTCAACGTGTTTCTGATCGGCATAACGGCCGCCTTGTTCCTCTGCGTGTCGGTGCTGATCGATTTCGCCCGGATCGCCGCCTTCGAGCGTATGGCGGAGTCCGCCGTCCATTCCGGCGTCCGTTCCGCGCTGTCCGCCTATGATGCCGCGCTGTATGAACGATATGGCCTTTTTGCGCGGGGTGGAACGGACGGCGGGGAGATTTTCAACCGTGTCGTATCGGCTGCCCTGAAACCGAAAAATCCGGACCGCGGATTCAAGCTGCTGCGAATGGACGTGGCGGACGGGGAAGTGTCGCCGGGCGATTCGCTCGGGCTTCATGCCGTCCTTGAACGGCAGATCCTCGAGGAAATGAAGTACAAGGCGCCGGTCGATTTCACCCTGGAGCTGGCCGAACGGCTCAAGGGGATCGCACCCGGTCTCGGGGAAGCCGCGCATACCGTGAACGCGATGAAGCGGCTGCAGGCACTGTTCGACAGCCGGCAGCGTCATCTGGAGGAAGCGCTGCGACGCCAGAAAGAGGCGGCCGGAACGATCGCGGCTCCGGGATTGGCCGGCCGGATTCCGTATCCGTCCGGTGCGGGATCAGGCGGCACCGCAGCGTCCGTGGCCGGCGAATACGGCCGCTATGTCGGATGGGTGCGGGCGGAAGCCGAGCGAAGGGCGAAGGAAGCGGAATGGCGGCGACTGGTCGAAGAAGAGCTGAGGCGGTGGGAAGCCGCATGCCGGGAGAAAGACAAGAGTCGGAGCGCCGCCGGCAAGAAAGCCCGGGACGACGAATGCGCGTCCCCGCCGAATATCCCGCCGCCCGACCTCGGACCGAGCTACGCGGCCGAAATCGCAAGATACGAACAGACCGCGAGGGAGACGGCTTCCGCTCTGATCCGGGCGGCGCGGACGACCGCGGATGCCCATGCGCAGGCGATTGCCGCCGCCCGGCGGGCCGTCGATGCCGCCGAAGCCGACAACGAGCGGATGGCCGAACTTCTGCGCGAGGCGCGGACGAGCGGCGCCGGGACCGGTACGGGCGGGACCGGCACGGCCGGAGATAGCGGTACGGCGAACACCGCCGGGATTCGCTCGATCCTTGACGATGCGTCCCGGCTGGTGCTGGATGCGGGCTGGTTCGACGATTACCGTCGGGAGCTGGAGAAGCAGGATGCCGGCGCGGCCGGTTTGCTTGCGGAGGCCGGACGGTTCGAGTCGGCTGTCTCGCAGGCGCTGGCGAACGCGGACAACCTGAACGCGCCGGCGCTCGAATCCGCCGCCGACGGGCTGCTCGGTTCTTACCGGTCGTATGCGTCATCATATATCGGGTCGGCCGGTTCGGGGAGCGGCAGCGTCATCCTGGCGCGCGAACGGGCCATCGCGGATCTCGTTGCGGAGGACGACAGCCGGCGGGAATTCGAACGGCAGTCCGAGGCGAAACGCGGCGAAGCCGCGAAGCTGCTGCTAAGAATCTCGCAGCTGCCATACGACGAAGAAGCGGCGGAAGAATTCGGGCGGCTGCGCAAGCGATACGAAGCCAGTCTCGCGCTCAATCAGGTTTCCCCGGCGGGCGGCGGAACGGAGGATGACGGACCGGACGGCGAGGCCGGGGAATTTGCGCGGAAATCGTCGGGCAAGGCGGCCGGACTGTTCGGTTTGCTGCATGACGCGGGAGCGACCCTGCGGGATGAATTTTACCTGAACGAGTACGCCGTGTCGCGATTCGACCATTTTCGTCCGCAGCTTCTGGAAAGCTACATTGCGCAAGGCTCTTCGGTAGCGGCGGGAGCGGCGGGCGGAGCGCCAGGCGGTAACGCCGGCAACCCGTTGCTCGCCGCAAGCGGTCAGGAAGTGGAGTATATCTTGTACGGCTTTCACCACCCCGCAAAGAATATCGCCGCGGCCTACGCGGAAATTTTCGCGGTCCGCACCGCCATCCGCCTGATGGAAGGGCTTGTGGAGTGCCGGAAATTCGGCCATCCGCTGGTCGTGTTCGCCGCCGCGGTGGCGTACAGCCTGGAACGCGCGCTGGCGGACATGCTGGAGCTCGTCCGCACCGGCAAGACGGAGCTGTCGAAATGGATGCGGGTCGATGTCACGTACAAGGATTACCTGCGCCTGTTTCTGTTCCTTCACGGAGCCAAAGCAGAGAAGCTTGCCCGCATTGCCGCGCTGATCGAGCATGACACCGGCTATCGGCTGGCCGGGATGCCGGTTGCGCTCACGGGGCGGGCGGACGTGTCGGTCAATCTGTGGTTTTTGCCCGGGGTGATGAAGATGGTCGCCGCCGGCGGCATTTTGGAGGGGAAGGTAGTGGGCGGCCGCTATGAGACAACGGTGGTTGCCGGATCGTCGTATTGAAGCTTCGGCGGACGAACGGGGCAGCGTCGCGGTTGAGGCTTCGCTGATCATGCCCGTCTTCCTGATGGTCTTCATCCTGCTGATTGCGATTATCCGGATGGCGATGACGCAGATGGCGCTTCAGGACGCCGCGACCCAGACCGTCCGGCTGACGGCGGCTTATATGTACCCGATTCAGCAGGCCGTTCAGAGCGAATCGGGGAAGTCGGGGGAGAAGCGGGACAAGGCGGCGTCGGCGGACCGCGGTCCGTCGGATGCCGTCGGTTCGCTCGCAGCGGAGCTTGCGGGTCGTCTGCCGGAACCGGCCGGGCCGCTGCTCGAAGCGGCGCTGCGCGGAGACTGGGACGAAGTGGAAGACATTGCGGCCGCGCCGCTCGGCGAGGTCGTCTTCGGACCGTTGATCCGCGAATTGGCCTCGGGATCGGCGCTGAATCCCGACCGCATCCGGATTGCCAGGTTGTCGCTGCCCGAGCTGTCGGATGGCGAAGAAGCGTTTTTCCGCATTCGGCTGGCGTACGATTTTCCGTTGGGGTTGCCGTTCACCGGAAAGGCTGTGACCCTCACGGCGGACGCGGAAGAACGCGCATGGGTTGCCGACCCGGTGCCGGCGCCGACCCATCCGGACGAGGAAGACGGACCGGGCGGTATCGTCATCGTGTCGATCGAGCCTTCGCCGCTCCGTCCGGGCCGGAAGGCGAAGCTGACCGCGATCGGCGAGCCGAACACGAAGCTGACTTTGACAGTCTGGTACAAGAGCGGAAGAAGCCGGGCGAAGAATCTGGGCGAGAAAATGACGGACGAGCACGGCATCGTCAGCTGGGAATGGCACGTGTCGGGCAACACGACGCCCGGCACGTGGGAGCTTGAAGTCACATCGGAGGACGGCGCGAAAGCGCACAGCTTCTTCCAGGTTCGGAAGGCGGGCGATCCGGAATGACGACGGCCGAAGAGCCGAGGGATCAAGGCGCACATGAGGGGAGGCATGGGTGATGTACTGCACCGTCGCGGGCGCGGCGATTCTGCTGGCGGCCGCGTTCGTCAGCGACATGCGGACGATGCGCATACCGAATCGGCTGAATGCCGCCGCGCTGGCAGCCGGGCTGCTGTTCCACATGGCGGCGGGCATCTGGACGGTGTGGAGCGAACCGGCGGCATCCGGCCCCTGGATGACCGCCGCATTGCGGGCGGCGGGTCACGGGCTGCTTGCCGCTTGTCTCGGAGCGGGAGCGGGGTTCGCGATGACGCTGCCGCTGTACCGGCTGGGTGCTGTCGGCGGCGGAGACGTCAAGCTGTTCGCCGCGCTCGGAAGCTGGCTCGGCATGCGGGAGACGTTCGACTGCCTGGTCTATGCCATCCTGGCGGCCGGAGCTTACGGACTGCTGTGCCTGATCATCGGAAAGCGCAGAGCCGTGCGCTGGAGACTGCTGCGCGAACACGATCCGGGGACGGTCGACGGGGCGGAGACCGATGTCGCCGCTTCCGGCAGACGGAACGCCGGCATCGGGAAATGCCGGTTTCCGTTCATGATCGCGGTGATTCCCGGGGCGATCGCGGCATGGCTGTGGTAAGTCCGGTCAAGACAGGCGGGAAAGGAGTGTCGGGATGGAACGGTTACAGATCGATTTCGCGATGCAGCGCGGACACGAGATGATCATCCGGCGCGACCCGCCGTTCGTGCGGGCCGAGTTGGATGAGGTCGACCTGCAGATGCTGCAGGCCGAGCGGCCGCCTGGACTGCTCGCCGTCGACTGGTTCGAGATGGACGGCAACGTGACGTTCCGCTACGCGATCGACGGACGGAAAATGCTGCCGCACCGGCTGATCACCGGACCGTTCGGCATGGACGACTATCTCAGCCTGCTGCTGGGCATCGTCGAGGCGCTGGACCATTGCGGGCATTATCTGCTCCGGGATTCGTGCTGCCTGCTGGAGGAGAAATTCCTGTACATCGGCGGAGACTGGCGCGACATCGCGCTGGCGTATTTGCCGCTCAGGGAACCGCCGGCGCGAAAGCCGGTCCGCGAAGAGCTGCTCGGTCTCGCGGTCAGGTTGATCGGCAAGGTCGAGCGCGTGGACGGGGACGCCATGCAGACGATGCTGCGCCTGCTGGACGATCCGGCGGCGACATGGTCCGGGGTGCGGGTCGGACTGCTGGAAATGTTGGCGCCGGATCGCCGGAGCAGGGGCGATTCGCCGGACGGGGAACGCGCCGCGTACGTCCCGAACGTCTCCGTCGCCGGGCGGCCCGATATGGGCGCGCATCCGTCGTATTCGTCGGAAGCGGTCCCGCGCACCGAGCCGGAATCGCCGCCGGTTGCGCAAGCGCGACCGTCCGAACGGACTCCGGCGGATCGGGCGGATCGCATGGCCGGCGCTTCCGGAGAACCGGATCCGGAGGGCGGCGAACGGCAATCCGAGGTCGGGAAGAAAAGCCGGTTCGATTCCCTTGGCAGGTTCTTCCGGGGCGAATCGTCAGCGGATGTCCCGCCGCCGGAGACAATGATGTTCGACGAGCGGGAATGGCCCGGAACGACGGGGCGCATGCGCGACACGGGCAGAGCGCGCTGGTTGTCGGCATGCGGCGCCGTGCTGGCGGTGGCGCTCATCTGGCGATACCTGTATCTGCCGGCTCCCGGCACGGAACGGTTGTTGATCAGCCTGGGCGCCACGCTGCTGGCCGTTGGCGGGCTGTTTCTGCTTTGGCAGCGGCTGACCGCAAGGGACAAGGGATGGCTCGAAGAAGCGCAATCCGCGGGAGGTGCGGGGGAAGGTTTGCCGGACAGCGGCAGTGCGGAGGGCTGGCGGCCGGAACCGGAACCCGGCGCACAAGGCGTTGCCGGCGGCCTCGGCAATCGGACTGCGGTAGAACTCCGGTTTCCCTGGCTGACCGAATTTGCGCGGAACAATGACGAGGTGCCGCACATCGCACGCGTTGGGCAGGAGGGATCCGGCGAAGCGATCGGATCGTACAAGGAGAAGAATGGCGACCTGGATCGCGCCATGGCTCATCCGGTTCGTCCGAATCGCGACGTGTGCCCGGCCGGCCCGGATGACGGTCCGGCGAATTCAGCCGGCCCGGATGGCGATGAAACCGGATGGCTTGAGGACGAGACCGTGCTGCTGGGCCGGGACGGAGATGGCGCGATCTGGCTGGTGCGCGAATATGAAGGCACGCATCGCCGCATTCCGGTCGAGCCCGGCGTGCAGGTTATCGGCCGTTCGGATGCGCACGCCCGGATCGTCGACACGGCGGAGGGCGTGTCGCGCGCGCATCTGGAGGTCGCATGCGAAGGCGGCGAAGTGCGCATCAAAGATCTCGCCTCGCGCAACGGCACGTTGCTGGAAGGCGAGATCATGATCCCTTACAAGGAATATGCGCTTCCCGACGGCGGAACGTTCCGGCTGGCCGGTCCGGACGGGCCGAAGTACACGCTGCGGAAAAAGGGCTGACGCATGCAGCGTCAGCCCTTTCGGCCGAGCAGATCCCGCACCGCTTCGTCGATCGTCGGGTAGCGGAAGGTGAAGCCCGCCTCCAGCGCCGCGTTCGGCAAGGCCCGCTGGCCTTCGAGCAGGAGCACGGCCATCTCGCCGAACAGGAGGCGCATCGCAAGCGCGGGCACCGGGAACCAGTGCGGCCGCTTCAGCGCCGCCGCGACCGCCCGGCCGAACCGGTCGTTCGTCACCGGTTCGGGCGCCGATCCGTTGACCGGCCCCGACACCTGCTCGTTGTCGAGGCAGAACAGGATGAGCCGCGTCATGTCCTCGATGTGGATCCAGGAGATCCACTGGCGTCCGCTGCCGACGCGGCCGCCGACGAACAGCCGGTACGGCAGCGCCATCAGCGGGAAGGCGCCGCCGTCCGCGCCGAGGACGAGGCCGACGCGGAGCTTGACGAGCCGCCGGGCTGGAATCCGATCCGCCGCTTCCTCCCATTCCTTCGTGACGGCGGACAGGAAGTCGGTCACGCGGCCCGGGCTCCGCTCGTCATACGTGTCCGTCTCGGACATGCCGTAAAACGAAATGCCGGACGCGTTCACCACGACCGGCTTCTCTCTCAGCGCGCTTACCCAGCCCGCCACGGCTTCGGCCGCGTCGACCCGCGACTTCAGCACGCGGTCCTTCGCGGCCTTCGTCCACCGCTGGTTGATCGACTCCCCGGCCAGGTTGACGATTGCCCCGGTTCCCTCCAGCAGTTCCGGACGTTCGGACAGTTCCTCCCATGTCGATTCCGTCAGGTTCGGATGCCGCAGCTTCAGGCGTCCCCGCTTCCGGGTCACCACCCGGACTTCGTCTCCCCGCTCGAGCAGCGCGCGCACGAGCGCGCCTCCGATAAATCCGGTTCCGCCGGTGACCGCCACACGCATGTGCGTCCCCTCCCGCAATGGTCCTCAGGATTTCAGCAGATGCCGGTAAGGACCGTAGTCGATGCCGTTCTTCTCGAGGAACGAGATCAGGCTGCGGTAATCGCGCTTCGGCGTCGCCTTGATGTAGCCTTCGATGCAATGTTCGCGCGTCACCTCGGAAGCGCCGCTCTCGACGGCAATCTTGCCGATCTCCGCGGCGATCGAATGCTTTGCGACGTCCCGGAAAGGCTTCGGCACCGGCGACACGAGCAGGTCGAGGAACGCCTTCGATTCCTCGGTCCACAGCGGCCGGCTCTTCTCGACCCAGTAGTTCTGCCAGTCGAGCTTCGACATGCCGTCCTTTTTCGGCAGCAGCTTCAGGAATTTGCGGAACATGAAGTAGCCGCCGATTGCCATGAAGACGACCATCAAGGCCGCCCAGGATATGATGAAGTACATGAACGTGTTGTTGACTACGCCCATCTTGACCAGTCACCTCTCCCGACCATTATACCGCACCGGCCGGCGTTTTTCGATCAACGTTTCCTTGAACGGCCCGGCTGTCCCGTGCATCGGCCAAACTTGTGCAAAAATGCACCAGTTTTGGCCAATTGCCGTGTGATGCGGTCAAACTGGTGCATAAATGCACCTGTTTTGGCAGATCGTCGCGAGAAGCGGTCAAACTGGTGCAAAAATGCACCTGTTTCAGGCTGATTGCCGCATAGGCCGGGCAACCCGGCAAAGGATCGGGCACGATTGGGCGGTACGGGAACTCGCCAGCCGGCGCGCCTTGTCTTTCAAGCGCACGCCGATTCTGTTAGAATAGTAGGAAATGCGCAGTCGGGAGGGACCAGGGTGCTCAAGATCGGATCGCATGTGTCTTTTTCGGACAAGGGGCTCGTGACGGCGACGGAGGAAGCGGTGTCGTACGGCTCCAGTTCGTTCATGATTTATACGGGCGCGCCGCAGAACACGAGGCGGAAACCCATTGAGGAACTGTATATCGAAGAGGGCAAGGCGCTCATGGGGCAGCACAGCATCAACGAGATCGTCGTGCACGCGCCGTACATCATTAATCTCGGTTCGTACAAAAAGGACACGTTCGAGCTGGCGGTGCGTTTTCTGCAGGAGGAGATCCGGCGCACCCACGCGATCGGCGTCGGCCACATCGTGCTGCACCCGGGCGCGTACACGGACAAGGATCCGGAGTACGGCATCGCCCGGATCGCGGAAGGCCTGAACGAGGTGCTGGCGGGCACGGAAGGGCTCGATGTGAAAATCGCGCTCGAGACGATGGCCGGCAAGGGCACCGAGATCGGCCGCACGTTCGAGGAAATCGCCGCCATCATCGACAAGGTGAAGGACAGCGACCGGCTGTCGGTCTGCCTGGACACGTGCCACATGCACGACGCCGGATACGATATCGTCGGCGATCTCGACGGCGTGCTGCGCGAGTTCGACCGGATCGTCGGGCTGGACCGCGTCGCGGTCGTCCATATCAACGACTCGAAGAATCCGCGCGGCGCGGCGAAGGACCGTCACGCTCCCGTGGGCGCCGGCTATCTCGGCTACGAGACGATCAAGCGGGTCGTCGACCACGAGCTGCTCGCCGGTCGCCCGTTCATCCTCGAGACGCCGTGGATCGGCAAGGACAGCAAGACGTCCCGCCCGATGTACGAAGCCGAGATCGCGCTGCTGCGCGGCGACGCGCGGGAGCGGTTCGGCGAGGATTTCTTCGATCACGTGGAGCGGCTGCACCACTTCTTCGACAAGGAATCGATCGACGGGCGGACGTACGTGCTCTCGGTCTGGGAGACGCTGAAGAACGACGCCAAGGCGAAAAAAGCCGACCCGCGCGAACCGATGGACCGCCTGTACGATCTGGTCATCGAAAATCGCGTGCTGCCCGAAGATCTGTCGGAGGAAGCGGTGAACCACCGGCTGACCGCCTGGTTCGCCGGCAAGCGGCTGCTGAAGGAAGCCTGATCGTCCCCGCGCAAGGCTCCCTCCCGACATCACGATTATACGAACGGAAGGAAGTTCAACCATGCAGCAGAACGTCTACAAGCCTCAACATCCGATTGAACGAAGCGTCAACCGGGCGCGCATGCTGATCTCGTGTCCGGACCGTCCGGGCATCGTCGCGGCGGTGTCGCAGTTCCTGTACGAGCAGGGCGCAAACATCGTGTCGTCGGACCAGTACACGATGAACCCGGAAGGCGGCATGTTCTTCATCCGCATCGAGTTCGATCTCCAGGATCTGGACCGGGAGCTGCCGAAGCTGCAGGAAGATTTCGTCCGCGTCGCCGACCGGTTCCAGATGAAATGGCATATCTTCCGCGCAAGCCGGAAGAAGCGAATCGCGATCTTCGTCTCGAAGGAGGACCATTGCCTGCTGGAGCTGCTCTGGCAATGGCAGGCCGGCGATCTGGACGCCGAGATCGCGATGGTGATCAGCAACCATCCGGACATGCGTCAGCTCGTCGAGTCGTTCGACATTCCGTACCACCACATTCCGGTCACGCCGGAGACGAAGGCCGAGGCCGAGCGGCAGCAGCTCGAGAAAATGCACGAGGGCAAGGTCGACCTGGTCGTGCTCGCGCGCTACATGCAGATCATTTCGCCGCGGTTCATTGAATTTTTCCCGAACCGGATCATCAACATTCACCACTCGTTCCTGCCGGCGTTCGTCGGCGGGAAGCCGTACCAGCAGGCGTACGACCGCGGGGTGAAAATCATCGGCGCGACGGCGCACTATGTGACGGAGGAGCTGGACGGCGGTCCGATCATCGAGCAGGACGTGCAGCGCGTGTCGCACCGCGACGACGTCGCGAGCCTGAAGCGGATCGGCCGGAACATCGAGCGGACGGTGCTCGCCCGCGCGGTGAAATGGCATCTCGAAGACCGCATCATCGTGTATCAGAACAAGACGGTCGTGTTCAATTGACGGAGACAGCCGAAGCCCCGGCCGCGGGAGGAAACGTTCGACGCTTCCTTGCCCGGCCGGGGCTTCGTGCCGTTCAACGCCGTTTGCTGTTGATGTACGTCTCGAGCTGCTTCCGCTGATACGGGGGCAGGGCGGAGAGCAGGCAGCCGTAATGGAAGTAGCCGTCTTTCCGCCGGATACGGATGATCCGCGCGGTCATCGGCGGCAGCGCCGACTCCTCGAGGAAATGGATGACCGCGAACATGTCGAGCGCGAGCGGCAGCTTGCTGGCGATCTGCAGACCGTTCTCCGACAGGTCGACGACGAATCCTTCGGCGGTCTGGCCGGAGAACGAGCCTTCCTGCTGCCATTCGTAGATCGACATCATGACCGGAATGCGGACCCGCACGCGCTCGCTGCGGCGACGCTCGACCGGCACGGCGGTCGCGACCGCCGGCCGGGCGCCCTCGGGAACCGGCTCGCCGATCCGCTTTCCGATCTTCGACTCGTACCAGAAAGCGAGCGCCGACAGGTCTTCGCCGCCGAGACCGGCCGTCTCCGCGTCCCGGTACACCGCCTTCACCGCGGCAAGCAGCGGCGAGGGCGCCTTCACGCCGTCCGCCAGCGCGGAGGCGAGCTTCAGATCCTTGTGCATGAGCGACAGCGCGAACTGGAGGCTGTAGTCGCCGTCGAGGATCTTCCGCCCCTTCAGCTCGGCCATCCGGCTCGCGGCGCCGCCCGACAGAATGACGGACAGCAGCTTGCCCGTGTCGATGCCGGCCGCCGCGGCCAGCGCCATTCCTTCCGCGAGCGCGGCCAGATTGGCGGCGCCGATCATGTTGTTCGCGAGCTTCGCGACCGCGCCGCTGCCGCTTCCGCCCATGTGGACGATGTCCCGCCCCATCGCGAGCAGCACCGGCCGGACCTGGTCGAGCGCCTCGCGGCTGCCGCCGACCATGAAGACGAGCGCGCCCTCCTCGGCGGCCGGCTTGCTGCCCGTCACCGGCGCGTCGAGGAAGTCGCAGTGCCGGGCCGCCGCGTCCTCCGCGAGTCTGCGGGCGATTCCGGGCGAAATCGTGCTGCTGTCGATCACGACCGTGCCGGGCTGCAGCCCGGCCATCACGCCGTCGCCGCCGTAGTAGACCTGCTCGATGGCGTCGTCGTCGCTGACCATCGTGATGACGACATTCGCTTCCCGCGCGGCCTCAAACGGCGATTCCGCCCATTCGGCGCCGAGCTCCAGCAGATCGCGCGCCCTGCCGGGCGTGCGGTTCCAGACGGCGAGATCGTATCCCGCGCGGATGAGGTTGGCGGCCATCGGATGTCCCATGGTGCCGAGGCCGATGAATCCGATTCTGGTCATGCCGGGGTCACCTGCCTGTCCTTGTTCCAAATTATGACCATTGTACCACATCGCGCGGCGTCCCGGCAGTTGCGGCCCGCGGACGCGCGGACATAAATCGCGCCTATGGCTTGACGCAAAAACGGTTATGTCTCCGGCAGCGGCCCGGAGCGACCGTTTTCCTTGTGTTCGGGTGGGAAATCCAGTATTCTAGTGGTTGAGTTTCATAGCGGGAACGGGGAGGAAAAAAGCAATGTCGAAAGCCGTTACGTTCGATTATTCGAAGGCGCTGCCGTTCGTCGGCCGGCACGAGATCGACTACCTGGCGGAAGCCGTCCGGCTGGCGCACGACCAGCTGCACAACGGAACCGGCGCGGGCAACGATTTTCTGGGATGGATCAATCTGCCCGCCGACTACGACAGGGAAGAGTTCGCCCGGATCCAGGCCGCGGCGGCACGCATCCGGGAAAATTCCGACGTGCTCGTCGTGATCGGCATCGGCGGTTCGTACCTCGGCGCGCGGGCCGCGATCGAGATGCTGTCGCATTCGTTCTACAACATGCTGCCGGCCGGGAAGCGCCAGGGGCCGCAGGTGCTGTTCGCGGGCAACAACATCAGCTCGACCTACGTCGCCCACCTGCTCGAGCTGCTTGAGGGCAAGGACTGGTCGATCAACGTCATTTCGAAAAGCGGCACGACGACCGAACCGGCCATCGCCTTCCGCATTTTCCGCGAGAAGCTGGAGCAGAAGTACGGCCGGGAAGAGGCGCGCAAGCGGATCTACGCGACGACCGACCGGGCGAAGGGCGCGCTCAAGAAGCTGGCGGATGCCGAAGGCTACGAGACGTTCGTCATTCCGGACGACGTCGGCGGCCGCTACTCCGTGCTGACCGCGGTCGGCCTGCTGCCGATCGCCGTGGCGGGCATCGACATCGAGGCGATGATGCGGGGCGCCGCGGACGCGATGCGCGAATACGCGAACCCGAATCTCGCCGAGAACGGCGCGTACCAGTACGCCGCCGTCCGCAACGCGCTGTACCGCAAGGGCAAGACGACCGAGATTCTCGTCAACTACGAGCCGAACCTGCACTATTTCGCAGAATGGTGGAAGCAGCTCTACGGCGAGAGCGAAGGGAAGGACAACAAGGGCATCTATCCGGCGTCGGTCGATTTCTCGACGGACCTGCACTCGATGGGCCAGTTCATCCAGGAAGGCTCGCGCAATCTGTTCGAGACGGTCATCCAGGTCGCGGAAGTGCCGGAGCACATCACGATCAACAGCGATCCCGAGGATCTGGACGGCCTGAACTTCCTCGCCGGCAAGACGATGGACTTCGTGAACAAGAAGGCGTTCGAGGGGACGCTGCTCGCCCACACGGACGGCGGCGTGCCCAACCTGGTCGTGACGATCAAGGACATGACGCCGTACACGTTCGGGTATCTCGTCTATTTCTTCGAGAAGGCGTGCGGCGTCAGCGGCTATCTGCTCGGCGTCAATCCGTTCGACCAGCCGGGCGTCGAGGCGTACAAGAAGAACATGTTCGCGCTGCTGGGCAAGCCGGGCTACGAGAAGGAGAAGGCGGCCCTCGAAGCGCGTCTGTAGGCGGGAATCCAGCGGTGCTGGCGCGTTACCGTACGATCCGGCGCGAGGGCGCGCGGGAGATCGTCATCAAGAAGTCCCGGTTCATCGGATACGGCAAGCCGGTAACGTCGGAGGACGAGGCGATCGCCTTCATCGAATCGATCCGCAAGAAGCATTGGGACGCGACGCACAATTGCTACGCCTACGTCATCGGCGAGCGGGACGAGATCCAGAAGTCGTCCGACGACGGCGAGCCGAGCGGCACGGCCGGCCGGCCGATCCTCGAAGTGATCAAGGCGCAGAAGCTCAAGAATACGGCGATCGTCGTGACCCGCTATTTCGGCGGCATCATGCTCGGCGCGGGCGGCCTCATCCGCGCCTATACGGAAGGCGCCGTGCAGGCGATCGAGGCGTCGGAGCCGATCGAGCGGGTGCTGCGGCGCAAGGTCGCGGTCGAGGCCGACTACACCTGGTACGGCAAGATCGAGAACGAGTTGAGAAACCGCGGCTGGCACGTCGGCGAGACGGTATTCGCGGACCGTGTCACCGTCGTCTGCCTGCCGGAGGACGGCGAGGCGGAGCGGTTCATTGCGTGGATGACCGATCTGACGCAGGGGCGGGCGACGATCACGCCCGGCGAAGCCGAATATTATGATTTCTGAGGAATCGGGCGGCCCCGGAATGGGGGCCGCCCGAGGCATGTTTCATCCCGTCCCCGCATAGGGATCTAGGGAGACATTCGGGGATGGGGAGGGATGCGGGATGGCGGTCAGACGGTTCGCCGCGATCACCGGGCTGGTGTTCCTGCTGCTCGGACTGTACGGCTACATCGACCCGGGCGGGTTCGGCCTGTTCCATCTGGGCGGCGCGCACAACGTCATTCATCTGATCGTCGGGCTTCTGGGACTCGCGGCTTCGTTCGGCGAAGGGTACGCGCAACGCTATTCGCAGGTTGTCGGCGTCTTGTACCTGCTGCTCGCGGTGCTCGGCGTGTTCACGGGCAACCTGTTCGGGCTGATGCGCCTTGGCCTCGCGGACAACGCGCTGCACTTCGTCGTCGGGGCGATCGCGCTCTACTTCGGATTCGTGCTTACGGAGTCGGCGCAGGGCGCGAGAAGCTATCGTTAGGGCATCGTCCCGCCGGACAGCCTGTTGAAAGGTTCAACAGGCTTTTTTTCGTATTATCAGGTCAGCCAGAATTTCTGGTTGGCCTTTTTTTCATGGCCGGGATACGATGGCGGTAGCCGGGAGAACGTGGCTTTTTTTGGGGCAGGACCCCGTAAAATAAACTGTTTTCCCACTACCTCCAATGACCATGTTTGAGCTGGTTGAGGCGTGGACCTCGTATCACAAGCGAAGCTGTGGGATTGGAGCCATCGTGGGAGTGCCGGCAAATCAAATAAGGGGAGATGGTATGGGACCGGTCGTCGGGTTGGATGTGTCAAAAGGAGCAAGCGTGCTTCAGGCCTTCACGGAGCGGAACAAGCCATATGGCAGGTGCAAGCGTATTGCACATACACCGGAAGGATTTGAACAACTGGGGGAATTACTGAAGGAATTAGAGAAGTCCACCGGTTTCGAACCTGCCGTTGTATTGGAGGCAACGGGGCATTACCATCGCAGTCTGGTCGCCTATCTGGAGCGCGAAGGTTATCAACACTTCATCGTGAACCCGTTGCAGTCCAAGCGAGCAAAAGGGACACACCTTCGAAAAGTCAAGACCGATGCGATGGATGCCTGGCATTTGGCGGAAATGTATTACCGTGGGGATCTAAAGCCGCATCGAACGTGGTCGGAAGCCTTAACGGAACTGCAGCATCTGACGCGACAGCATGAGTTCATATGCTCGATGCTCGTTCAAGCCAAGCAAAACGCCAGGGCCTTATTGGACCAAGTCTGCCCTGCCTACGAAACCGTGTTTGACAACCTGTTTTGCTCGACGTCTTTACAGGTTTTGCGCCAAATGCTGAGCAGCACACCCGTCACAGCGGAAACGATTCAGGCGGCGGCAGGTTCGTCACACGGTCAAGCGTGGGTTCAGGAAAAACTGGAGCGAATCCAGGCGTTGCCGCCATTAAGCCAATCGAGCAAAGCGCAGCAGATGGCTTTGCTGGGTGTGCTGAATATGGTGCTTACAGGACAAGAACAACTGCGTCAGCTTGAGAAAGCCATGGAAGAGTTGGCGATGATGCTGCCGGAAGTGGAACTGCTGAGGACGATTCCAGGTGTGGGGGACAAGCTTGCCGCAGTGCTGGCAGCGGAGATTGGGGGATGCATCGCAATTTGAGACTCCGAAACAGCTTGTGGCCTATGCCGGGCTGGATCCGGGTGTGCACAGCTCGGGAAAGTTTACGGCTAGCAGCAGTCGAATTTCGAAACGAGGCTCCAAACGTTTGCGCCGAGCGCTTTACCTTGCCGCTCAATGCGGGATAAGGAATGGAGTAAACGAACGGCTAAAGGCTTATTTCGAGAAGAAAAGAAAGGAGGGCAAGCCCTGCAAGGTTGCCGTGATAGCCTGCGCCAACAAGCTTTTGTCAAGACCGATTGAAAAATCCTCAAAATAATCGGCTTCCGGACGGAAGAACCCGGCTTTCTTTTTTTCCTTGATGCGATAGCTTTCGCCCTTGATATTGATCGTGGTCGAATGGTGCAACAGTCGATCCAGAATCGCCGTCGCCAAGACCGAATCGCCAAAGATCTCGCCCCATGCGCCATACGTTTTGTTGGACGTTAAGATGATCGATCCGGTCTCGTATCGTTCGGATACGATCTGGAAGAAGAAGTGGGCGGCCGTGTCCTCCATCCTTCGATACCCAATTTCGTCAATGATGAGCAAATTCGGCTTGGTGAACATTTTGATCTTCTGCCGGATCGTGTTGTTCTGATGAGCTTGCTGGAGTGTCTCCACCAGATCGTGAGCGGTCGTAAAATAGACCGTGTACCGCTGCTTGATGGCTTCGAGCGCGATCGCCACGGCCAGATGGGTCTTACCGACGCCGGGAGGTCCCAGAAAGATCAGGTTCTCCCGGTGCGCAAGAAACCGAAGCGTGGCCAACTCCCGGATCCGCCGTTCGTCGATGGACGGTTGAAAGCTGAAATCGAATTGATCCAACGTTTTGTGAAACGGCAAGCGGGCCATCCGCGTCTTCATGCGGATAAACCGTTCCCGTTTGGCCAGAAGCTCTTCCTGCAGCAGCTTGTCCAGAAACTCCAAATACGATATATTGTGCTTGGCGGCTTCCTCGGCATGATGATCCACTACCTCGGGAATCCGCGTCCATCCGAACGCTTGAAAGGCGTCTTGCAGGCGCTCATACAATAGCGTCGTCATACGTTCACCGCCTCATCGGTAAACTGCTCGTAGACGGATAAGTCGCGTTCCAACACTTCGGGGATCGCTTGCGGAACCAGCCTGGGCATCGGTTGGGGAATCTTATGCCGGCTGGTGGTTTGCAGTCCCTCGAAGTGTTTTTCATTGACGATGCGTTGATGTTTTCCCGTCGCCTTGGGGTGCTCGGCCACAAGCTGTTCCCCATGATAAATCCGAATCCGTCCGTTCTTGAGATCTTGAATGTGGACGATTTGGCCGACCCATTCGAACGGTACCGAATACCGGTTGTTTTCATACGAGACGCATGCGTCGGGCGACACTTTCCGCGCATGCCGATCCACTTCCTCGAAAGGCATCGGGCTCAGCGGTTGGAGCCCTTCCCGAATCAAGCGTTCACGAGGCGTCTCGTGCGTCGTCCCGTGCACCCGAACATTGGCGACCGTGTCCAGCCAATCGCGAACTTGCCGGTTCAGATCGTCCAGACCGGTGAAGGTTCGGACACGTGGCCAGAAGTTTTTGCGGACATAGCCGATGCCGTTTTCCACTTTGCCTTTCGTTCTGGCCCGGTAGGGACGGCAGCTCTGCAACAGAAACCCGTGATGTGCCGCGAAACGGGCAAACCGTTCATTCCAGACGGCGTGTCCGCGTTCGTCAAAGTCCGCGACCACGGTTTTCATATTGTCATACAGAACGACTTCCGGACGACCGCCGAAGTATTCGAACGCCCGCAGATGACAGCCCATGAGCGTTTCGAGTTTTTCGTCCTCCGTGAATTCGACGTACATCATGCGGGAGTAGCCTAACACCATGACGAACGCATACAGCCGCTTCGGCTCCCCGTTCCAATCCACCCGGAACCGGCCCCAGTCGACTTGGGCTTGATAGCCGGGAGAGGTTTCGAAACGCACGGTCGCTTTCGATAGGACGGATGGACGGAGAGGCTGCATGAAGGAGCGCAGAATGGTTTTGCGGCCGGTATATCCTTGGGCCTTGATCTCATCGAAGATGACGTTGGCGTTTAGGCAGCCCTCTTCCATGCGTCGACGGATGTAATCTTTGAAAGGATCCAGCTTGCTCGGTCGCTTGACGTGACGCTGGTAATAGGCTGGCTCGGATTGCTGAAGCCATTTGCGGATTGTTTTTCGGTCTCTGCCCAACTCGTTGGCGATCTGAGAGATGCTCATTCCCCGTTTTTTCATCTCGTGGATCATATAGAACTCCCCATTTCGGATCATGATGTCTCTCTCCCTCCAGGGAGAGAGTCTGTGATAAGGGTGGGGAATTTTCAACCGTTTCTTTTGGGGATTTTATCACCGTTTTTCACACTTTTACACCACGTTCATGCCATCCTTGTAAAAGGCGAGCCCTACAAAGCCTGAATTCCACATTTACCCATCCAAGTCTCCGCACCACCGGAGGCTTCTTTGGGTTGTTCAAAAAAAGTATAGCAGTATCTTAGTCACAATCCAAGCGCTGAAGCTTGACAAGCGTTAGCTGGTTTATTGGCGCAACGGTTCGCCGAAGAAGACATGGAAATGAAGGTGCCTGGAATCCTGGTACTTCCCCAGGTTCGTGAGCACTCTGCAGGCGCCGTATTCAGACTGCACTTGCGACGCGACGTTCTTCACAACGTCCATCAACTCAAGGAGGAGTTCGTTGTCGCCCGGTTCCAGGGTCAGCAGGGAAGCGATATGCTTCTTGGGAATGACCACGATGTGGACGGGATAAAAGGGACGGGTATGGTAATACGCCAGAACGTTGTCCGTCTCATGCACTTTGCGCACCGGGGTGCGTCCGCTCAGCACTTGTTCGCAATAAAAGTCCTCCGACACCGCGATTCCTCCTTCGTTCGAAAAGGCCCGCCATAAAAGAAACGCCCCCGTGGACGGAGGCGCAGGCTGTGCGGTTGATCCCCATGCGCGAATCAGGCTTCCGCCAGCAGCAGGATGATGGACGACAGGCCGAGGCAGAGGCTCAGCAGGCTGAGCAGCGCGAGCGCCTGGCGGTTGTTGTAGCCCGCCCGGAGCAGCCGGTAGTGAACCTGGCTGGCGTCCGCCTGGTAGATCGGCTTGCCCTGCATCAGCCGCTTGAACACGACGAACAGGTTGTCGAAGATCGGCACGCCGAGGGCGAGGATCGGAATGAACAGCGACAGCAGCGTCGCCTGCTTGAACACGCCGTCGAGCGCGATGACGGACAGGATGAAGCCGAGGAATGTCGCGCCCGCGTCGCCCATGAAAATCTTCGCCGGCGGCTTGTTGTACTTCAGGTAGGCAATCGCCGCGGCGAGCAGGATGATCGCCATCATCGCCGATTGGTCCTGCCCCTTCACGAGGGCGACGATGAACAGCGTGCCGGCCGAGATGGCGGTCAGCGTGCCGGCCAGCCCGTCCATGCCGTCCGAGAAGTTGATGACCGTCGTGACGCCGAAGATCCACAGGATCGTCAGCACGAACTGCAGCCAGCCCGGGAGCAGCACGTAGTCGTCGATGAACGGATTGTAGAAGCCGGCGAACTCGATGCCCGCGAGCCAGACGATGACGGCGGCGGCCACCTGGACGAGCGCCTTCGGCAGCGCCGGGAAATCGCGGCCGTGGGACTTGTACCAGTCGTCGACGGTGCCGATGAAGAGCAGGAGCGCGCCGCCGGCGAGAATGGCCAGCGTCTCGTATCCGTTCCACCCGGCCATGAGCAGGTATGCGGTGGCGAAGCCGAGGTAAATCGCGTAGCTGGCGGTCAGCGGAATCGGTTCGCGGTGCAGCTTCCGCTCGACCCCCTCGCGCGGCTTGTCCACGAAGTCAAGCCGGAACGCCAGGCGACCGAGCGGCGGAATGAGCAGGTAGACGACGACGAACGAGATCAGGAATGCGAGTATGTATAACACTGTGGAATATCAACTCCGTCAAAAAGGATCCCGACAGTTTAGACGACTGTCGGGATGGAAAAGTTTCGCTATCGCGCGTCAATATCCGATATGTCTTGCCAATTGCCGCATTTCGTTCCATTGCGAAGCCAGCATGGCGTAGACGGCCACGTCGGCGTAACGGTCGCCGAGCCGCTTCGCCTGCCGCGCGACGCCTTCAAGCCGGAAGCCGAGCCGCTCCGGCACGGCGCGGCCGCGGGCGTTGTCCACGGTCGTCCGGATCTCGAGCCGGTTCAGGCCGGCCCGCTCGAACGCCCACTCCGCGAGCAGCTCGCAGGCGCGGGTCATGCGGCCGCGTCCGCCGGCCGCCGGGGCGAGCCAGAAACCGAGTCGCCCGCAGCGATCCTTCGAGTCGAGACCGGACAATTCGAGGACGCCCATCAGGTGGCCGTCGATGAAGAGGCCGAATCCGGCAGCTTCGTCGTCCTTCCACGCGGCGTTCAGGCGCCGGATGTACGTCAGGGAGTCCAGGGGCGACCGGACGTCTTCCGGCCAGGAGAACCATTGCGACAGCCATTCCCTGTGCACATCGATGAGCCGGAACAGATCGTTCGTGTGCTCCTGCGAGAGCCGCGTCAGCTCCGTCTGCTCGTCGACCGTGAATCTGGCCATGGGAAGCACCTCCGCGGAATTGGGTGGAAGCGTTTTCTTGACGACGTGTAAAAGAATGCGGCGCGTCTTGCCGCTTCGCTTCCATTATACTACGGATGCGCCGCGAAGACATCGCCGCCGGGATGGAAATTTCAAGACTGTTTCGGGTGCAGGATGAAGGTGTCGATGACGTGCTTGACGCCGTCCTCGTTGTTCGTCTTCGTGACGAAGCCGGCGATCGCCTTGAGCGATTCGATCGCGTTGCCCATGGCGACGCCGAGGCCGGCCGCCTGGATCATCTCGCGGTCGTTCCAGGAGTCGCCGATCGCGATGGTCTCTTCCATCGCGCAGCCGACGTGGCGTGCGAGCGCCGCGAGGGCGTGGCCCTTCGTCGCCTCCGGATGAAGAAACTCGAGGAAGTTCGGCTTGGATTTCGTGATGTGGACGCTCCCGCCGAAGACGGGCCGGAGTTCCTCCGCAATCCGGTCGATCCGGTCCGGGTCGTCGATGATGAGCATCTTCGATTGCGGCCGGTCGATCAGCTTGTCGAAATCCGGCTCGATCCGGTACGGAACGGCGGAAAGCGCGGCGTATCCGCGCACCTTGTCGTTGTCCTCGGCCGCGTAGAGTTCGTCCTCCGTGTACAACTGCAGATGCAGACCGTGACGGCGGCAGTAGTCGAGGATTCGCCGGGCCGCGTCCGCCGGGACGCTGCGCTCGTAGAGCACCCGGCCGTCGAACGGCGTCTTGACGAGCGCGCCCTGGTAGGTGATGATCGGCACGTTCAGCCCGATCCGCTCCGCGATCTTGCTGGCCGAGGCGAACATCCGGCCCGTGGCCAGCGTCACCGTGACGCCGCGCCTGGCGGCTTCGGCCAGCGCCTCGCGCGTCGCGTCCGTGATGCGTCCGTCGTCGGTCAGCAGCGTGTCGTCGATGTCGATGGCGATCAGTCGATACATGGGGTTTCTCCCGCTCCTTTGTTCGCGACGCCGGCGCGGCGGCCGGCGTCCGTGTCTGTCAGACCGATTGTAACAGAGTGCGGACGGAAGCGGCAATACGCTTGCGCCGGTCGGATTTTCCCGCCGCGTTCGTTCTGTCCCGCCCGCGCGCCGCATATGCTGGATCATGTCCAACCGGGGGTTCGCTTGAAGCCGCGTCCGGAATGCGGTATCGTGGAGTATGCGACTGGAGTGAACGGAGCGATGCGGAACATGGAGACGAATTCGGGGATGAAGCGTCGGGCGGCGGTGTTGCTGGCGGCGTTCGCGGCGCTGCTGGCGGCCCTTGGCGGGGGTTTTTGGCTCGGGAAATGGTGGATGACGGAGCGGTATCCGATGCTGAAGGATCCCGCCTTCGCCAACCTGGACTATACATATCGCGAGATCTTGAGCGACTATCTGTACGGCGCCGATTCCACCGCGCTGATCCACGGCGCGGCCAAGGGGATGACGGCGTCGCTCGGCGACCCCTATTCGGCCTATTATGCCGGAGACGAGGGCAGGGAATATGTGCAGCGGTACGACGACCACATCGTCGGGATCGGCGTCGAAATCCGCGAGGAGGGCGGCGATTTCGTCGTCACGTCGGCCTACAAGGGCGCGCCGGCGGAGCAGGCCGGCATCCGCAAGGGCGATGTCATCGTCGCCGTCGACGGCGTGTCCATGAAGGGCAAGTCGATGCAGGAGCTCGTCAGCCGGACGCGCGGCGAGGAAGGAACGAAGGTGACGATCACAATCCGGCGCGAAGGCCTGGCGGAGCCGTTCGACGTGACGCTCGTGCGGGAAGAGATCCCGGTGACGACGGTCTACGCGGAAATGCTCGAAGGCGGAATCGGCAAGGTGCAGATCACGCGATTCGCGGAGGGCACCGGCAAGGAGTTCGGGAAGGCGGTGGACGAGCTGCTCGAACAGGGGATGAACGGTCTCCTGCTCGATCTCCGCTCCAACCCGGGCGGACTGCTCAGCTCGACGCTCGAAGTGGCGAGCCGGCTCATTCCGAAGGACAAGGTCATCCTCGAGGTGGTCTACAAGGACGACAAGCGGAGGATCACCTACACCTCGAAGCAGGACAAGGTATGGAACAAGCCGATCACCGTGCTCATCGACGAGAGCTCGGCCAGCTCGGCTGAAGTGCTCGCCGCGGCGCTGCGCGATTCGGCCGGGGCGAAGCTCGTCGGCAAGAAGTCGTTCGGCAAGGGCGTCGTGCAGACGTTCCGCCCGCTCGCGGACGGATCGGTGCTGAAGTTGACGGAGTCGGAGTGGATCACGCCCGGCGGCGGCAGAATCAACAATGTCGGCGTCGTCCCGGATGTCGAGGTCGGGCTTCCGGATTACGCTTCGCTGCCCGCGCTGCCGACGGACGAGGCGCTCAAGGTCGGTTCGCTCGGGCAGGATGTGCGGACGGCGGAGTTGATGCTTGAAGCGATCGGCTACGATCCGGGCGAGCCCGAAGGCATCTACGACGAACGGACGGCCGCGGCGGTTGAGCGGTTCCAGCGCGACGAGCGGCTGACGCCGACGGGCACGATCAGCGGGCGTACCGCGTTCTTGCTGATGGACAGGCTGCGGACGAAGCTGCGGGAGGAAGATCCGCAGCTGCGGGAAGCGGTGCGGACGCTTCGCGGGATGATGGAAGACGGGGAGTAGCGGGGAGAAGCGGGTTGGCGGGTTGCGCGCCATCCCGCTTTTTTGTCTGGGGAGCCCGGAGCTACGGGCCGGCCGATTCCCCGAATCCGGACAGATCACCGTCTCCGGGCTTCTCCGCGCCTCCGGTCTTGTCTTCGCCGCCGAACAGCTCCGCCTCCTTCACCCAGCGCGTGCCCTGCCGCGTGACGACCATGATCCAGTCGCGCCACCGCTCCAGCGCCGTCGCCTCGGACGCGTCGAGCGGCCGCGGGGCGGGCAACGCGTCGAGCGGCGACAGATACAGCGTCATATCCGGCTTCAGGTTCACCGGGATGCCGCCGAGCGGCTCGAACGCGCCGGCCGGCGAGCGGCCGGCCCAGGTCCAGCGCGGGCCGTCCGGCGTGTCGATCTCCGCCCAGCCGCTCTTCAAGCGGAGCAGCTTGTACCGCCCGGGCCAGAGCGCGCCGAGCTTCTCCGATCGATGGTCCGGCCAACGAAAGGCCGTCTGCGTCGCGATCAGCCGGATCTCGCCTTCGGCCTGCGAGGCGGTCTGCCGTCCGAGCCACAGGTTGTATGCTTCTTCGGCGAACATCCAGCCCGTTTCGCGGTGCTGCTTCCAGATGCGCTCCCATTCCGAGAGCGGCACGTTCGTCTCGCCGGCCCGGCGGCCGAGTTCGGGCGTCAGGCCCGGCCGGCCGAACGTCAGGATGAACCAGTCCTTATACCCGCCTCCGGACGGATTCGGCTCGGGCCGCATGAGCCGGTACCCGGTCATCTTCGCGTATCGGGTCGCGATGGCGAGGTCCCGGGTGAGATGCTCGGGCTTCGTGTGAAAGTTCCAGTAAACCATCTCTCCCGACGAATGGTATGCGACGACGATCTCCGGACGTGTCCGCTCCGTCGCTTCGGCCATCGCCCGCGCTTCCTTCGCCGTGAGCGGCGCCTCGCCCTTGTAGTTCATGTAGTAGGGTCCGGGAGCCGGATTGCGGATGTTGTCCCAGTCCGCCGGGTATTGCCGGTTCAGATCGACGCCCTTCGCGTTTGCCTTCCACCGCCTGAAGTCGACGCTGCCGCCGTTCATCACGATCAGTTCGCCGTGCATCTCCTCCGGAAAAGCCGACAGCCCGGACTGCTGCAGCGTGACGCCGTCGGGATTGACCATCGGCACGAACCGGAACGTGACGCGGTGCAGCAGATCGCGCACCGGAACGCCGTTCCAGGACTCGTCCATCGCATACGCCTCGGCATACCGCTCCAGCATGGCCATGATCAGCACGGTTGTGATCCATTCGCGGGCGTGATGGGAGCCGTTCATCAGGATATAGGCTTCACCGAGGCCGAGGTCGACCGCCGGGATGTCGCGCCCATACTCGCTCTCGCCGACGCTGTGCAGCCGGATCAGCCCCGGATGGCGCTCCGCCAGCTTCTGCAGATCGCGCAACATGATGTCATACGTATAGACCTGCTTCGGATTGACGATGCCGCCCGCCTCCGCGGCGGACGATGAAGCCGAAGCGGGTTTCGCGGCAGCCGCGGGCAGCGCGGCCAGCAGCGCTCCCAGCAGAACCGCCGTCAACCCAATCCCCTGCAAACGCAACAATGCCGAAGAACCCCGTTTCCTTCCGAAGTGTTGACCGCAAGGCGCGTTCCCGAACGTCCGGGCCGCGGCTCCGGCTTAACCACACTTCGACATCCATCGGCGAAATCCTTCGGCATCATACCCATTCGTGACAGAAATCGTGCACCGTTCGAAGATCGAGCTACTGCAACGTCAGAATCTCCGGCCCGTCCGCCGTAATGGCGACGACATGCTCGTACTGGGCCGCCAGCTTGCCGTCCAGCGTGCGCGCAGTCCAGCCGTCTTCGTCGATCGTCATGTAATGGGTGCCCTCCGTGAGCATCGGCTCGATCGTGAACACCATGCCCTCCTTCAGGCGCAGCCCCTTGCCCGGCTTGCCGGCGTGAATGAAGCTCGGCTCTTCGTGCAGGTTCCGGCCGATGCCGTGGGCCAGCAGATCGCGCACGACGCCGTAGCCGTGGCTTTCGGCATGGGTCTGGATGGCGTGGGCGATGTCGCCCAGCCGGTTACCGACCTTCGCTTGCGCGATGCCGAGCTCGAGGCACTCCCGCGTCACCCGCATGAGCCGCTCGGCTTCGGGCGAGACGCGGCCGACGGCGTAGGTCCACGCCGAATCGCCGAGCCAGCCGTCCAGTTCCGCGACGGTGTCGATCGTGACGATGTCGCCCTCCTTCAGCGGCTCATCGCTCGGAAAACCGTGCGCGATCACATCGTTGACCGAAGCGCAAGTGGCGTAAGGATATCCTCTGTACCCGATTTGATAAGGCCTGGCGTCATGCTCCGCCATGACTTCTTCGACCAGACGGTTGATCTCCATCGTCGTCACGCCCGGCCGGATCATGCGCGCGATCCGGCGATGGCATTCCGCCACGACCTGACCCGCCCGGCGCATCGCCTCGATATCCCGTTTGCTTTTCAACTCGATCATGTTGTACATCGTCCTTTCCCCGTTGTCGGAATCCGGCGTGCGGCCGAATCACGCTCCGTCTGCCATTGTTCCGCGAGAAACGCCTTTCCATGAACACTTTATCACAATTCGCCGTCCGGTGTGCGTTCAGCCTGGCGGGTTCTCCGTAATCCTAACAAAACGCATCAGGTGTTAGGTGGAATCATAACGAGATATCCAAGTAAATTCAAAACAAAGATGCAATAAACCATAAAATTTTCATAACAAATTATAGGTTTGGTTGCAGGAATTTTTGATTTGTTGGCAAATACTTTTGGCAGTATGGTGTCGAATTGCCGGAATTTCGGCCTGTTTTCGCCGATTGTTGCCGAAAGAAAACGTCGTGGAGTTTGCTCATCATCCGGGGGGAGGCAAAAATGAAGGTGATCATGCAAGCGCTTACCAAGGGGTTGGGCGTGTTGGGGTATGCGTTCAGTTTCCGGTCGGTCGGATCAAAACTGTTTTTGATCTTCCTGCTGACCATCGGGGCGTTCGCGTCGGCCGTCGGGCTGTACGCCTACAACACCAGCAAATCGCTGATCAAGGACGAGGTCGGCCGATTCTCGACGGTGGCGACGATCGAGGCGGCGGACAAGCTCAAGATGATCTACCAGACGTACGAGCGGTTCTCGCTGCGGCTCATGCTCGAACAGCAGTTCCGGGACGCGCTGAAGGCGTACGAGGAAGAAGAAGATCCGTTCGAGGTCGAGGGGCGGCTGAAGGAATACAACGCGCTGCTGCAGACCGCCCAGAACACGGAGAAGCACATCAAGTCCATCAAGATCATTCTGCCGGAAGGGAAGCTGCTGACCTCCGTCGGTTCGGTGCTCATGGATTCGTCGGAGCTGGTCGGCAGCGAGAAGAACCGGACCCGGGACCACAACTTCGACTACAACGAGTTCGGGTGGTTCAATGACGCCATGGCGGCGGACGGGGCCGTCATCTGGATCCCGACGCATCCGGCAGGCATCGTCGAAGACGGCGTCAACAAGCCGTCGTTCGGGCTGGCGCGTCTCGTGAAGCATCAAGTCACGGGCCAACCCTACTACGTGCTGCTCGTGGAAGTGCATTACGCGGCGATCGAGGAGCAGCTCCGGACGATGGCCCTCGGCGCGGGTTCGTCCAAGCTGGTCGTAAACGGCGCCGGACAGGTCATTTATTCCGACAATAGGGATGAAGTGACGCTTCCCTCGAAGATCGGCTACCCGATCCGGGAGGGCGAGCTGAACGGATCGTTCGAGACGGAGCTGGACGGCGTGCCCCAACTGGTCTCCTACGCCCGGTCCTTCGAAAACAACGACTGGGTCGTGATCACGTCGGTGCCCGTCGAGCAGCTTACGGCCAATGCTTCCATCATTCTGCGGGCGCTCGTCGTCGTGCTGGCCGCGGGCCTCGCGGTCGCCGTGCTGATCGGCGTGTACATGGTCGTGTCGTTCGGTCTGCCGCTCGGACGGATGCGGCAGTTGATGGCGCAAGGCGAGCAGGGCGATCTGACCGTCCGGTCGAATTTGCGGCGAAGGGACGAGATCGGGCAGCTCAGCGCCAGCTTCAACAACATGATGGAGCAAATTACGTTGCTGGTGAGACAGGCGGGCGAATCGGCGGCGCAGGTGATGCGGCACGCCGGGGAAGTGAACGCGGTCACCCGGGAGAACGCGCAGATCGCGCAGGAAGTGGCCAGGGCGATGGATGAAATCGCGAAGGGTTCGTCGGATCTGGCCGCCCAGGCGGACGAGAGCCACGGGCATGCCGGCGTGATCGCCGTCCAGATGGACAACACCGTGGCGGCCTACGAGCGGATGAGCGAGACGGCGCAGCAGGTGCTCGAGCTCGCGGACAGGGGCGCCTCCAACATGGCCGAGCTGGTGGAGAAGACGAAGGAATCGGAAGAGAAGACGCAGATCATGTTCGGCAAGGTCGATGCGCTCAAGGAGAGCATCATGTCCATCCGGAACATCCTCGGCATGCTGAACAGCATCACGAGCCAGACGAACATCCTCTCGCTGAACGCGTCGATCGAGGCGGCGCGCGCGGGGGAAGCCGGCAAGGGCTTCATGGTCGTCGCCGGCGAAATCCGCAAGCTGGCCGACCAGACGCGCGAGGCGCTCGGCGTCGTCGGCGACATCACGGAGCGGATCGAAGCCGAGGCCGACGAGACAATTCGGGTGATCGGGGAAGTCCGCCCGGTCTACGAGCGGCAGCTTGCAGCCGTCGACCTGACCGACCGGATGCTGGGCGAAGTGCGGGACAAAATGGACCGGATGTTCGAGCAACTGCAGGAGGTGACCGCATCGGTCGACCGGCTGCGCGAGTCGCAGCGGAAGATCGTCGCCTCGATAACGAACGTCAGCGCCGTGGCCGAAGAGTCGTCCGCGACGACGGAAGAGGTCGCGTCGCTCACGTCGGAGCAGCTCAGGGGGTCCGACCGGCTGCTCCGGCTGTCGGATGAATTGAAGTCGCTCTCCGAATCGATGGAGCAGTCGCTGAACAAGTTCACCATCTGACCGGTCCGGCAAGAAGTTATGATCGGGGTATCGATCTTGCATTCTTGTTATGTCGGCCTCTCCCCCCTGCCGCTACAATGGAAGCAGAACCGCAGCGAGCGCGGATTGGACACCAAAGCATGCGGTAGCTCAAAAACGAACAGGGGGATATCGCTCATGGCCATTTGGGGATCGTACCGAATCAGGTTGCAGCCTGCCGGCTCCCGGTCCGGAAACGGGGACGCTGCGAGGAACGGGTCGGTCAGCGATATTTGGAACCGGCATGTGGCGGAATCCGACGGAAACGGGCTGCCCCGTGCCGAGGATATCGCCGTGCTGGCCGCCATGGGATACCGCGCCTTTCAGTTCGAACTGCTGTGGCCGGCGGTTCTGCGGACCGACGGGACGCCGAACGAGGAAGGCATCCGGCGCTGCCTGGGCTTGATCGGAACGATACGCCAATACGGCATGACGCCGATCATCGCGGCCTGCCGCTGGCAGCGGCCGCTCTGGATGCGCGCCGGCGGCAAATGGGTGAACGTGAAATCAAGTTCGCGATACCAGACGTACATGTCGCTTCTATACGGCCGCTTCGGGGGTGACGCGGTCATCCGCACCCGCTCGAGCGAGCCGTGGGATGCGGCCGCGCGGGAGCTCATGTGGCTGCGCGCCCTGGACCGGAACCCGGCCGAGGCGATGGCCGGCCGCTACCGGATCGAGGCCGCCGAAGGCAGTCTCGCCTGACCGCCGCAAGCCGCTTCCGACATGCGACCGGCTCCGCTCGATGAGCGGAGCCGGTTTTCGTGTCGGCGCAACCTTGCTCATGGCCGCAGTTCCGACAGCAGCGCCTCCGGTTCGCGGAGCGGCACGGCGAGGCCGACCCTTCGCGTCTCGTCCCCGCGTTCCATCGCGGTCACGGCATAGATGACGGCGATGGCGCGGCCGTGTTCGTTGATGACCGGGCTGCCGCTGTTGCCCGGGTGAATCGGCGCGTCGACTGCCATCACCCGATCGCTTCCGTCCCCAAGCAGCAGCGTCCCCGCAATCTCGCCCTCGACCGCGATCTGCTTCAGCGCAAGCGGATTGCCGATCACATAGACGCGGTCCCCCGGGGACCATCCGCGCTCCCGCTCGATTTCGATGGCGGGCAGCGCCTCTCCTTCGCCGTCCACCCGCAGCACGGCCAGATCCAGATCCGGATCGAACCCGGCGACGTCCGCGGCGAACCGCTTGCCGATGCCGGAAAACTCCACGATGATGTATGCGGCGCCGTCGATGACGTGATAATTGGTGACGATGTAACCGTCCGACACATGGAAGCCCGATCCTTTGCCGTTATCCGTGCCGACCTGGACGACGGCTTCCTTGAGCCGCCGCACGTCCTCGCGGCCGGAAAGCTCCCGCGACTGGGAAAGCAGCGGAAGCGTCTGCAGATTGAAGAGACGGGGCAGGAACGCCAGGGCATTGGCGATCAGGGCGAGGACGACAAGTACGATGACGAAGTTCCGGATCCAGGTGCGCCGCGGCGGAAGCTCATCGCCGTCGATGTCGTCCCCTGCCTCATCCCCGTCGATACGATCTTCCGCCCCTTCCGCGCCGTCCGACCCGTCCGCCCCGCCGTCGCGGTCCGCATTCGTCCCCGTCAACCCGAGCCGCGCTGCTTCTTCGTCAGCCGGCATCGACATCCCGTCCGAACGCGCGGTGTCCTCTCCGCGATCGGCTTCATGTCCCGCATCCTTCGGGACATGCTCTTCACGGTCACGGTATTCCCGGCTCAAGCCGGCACCCCCTCGGTCATCCTTCCGCCCGGTCCCGGTACTCCTGCGGCGTCAGCCCGGAATATTCCTTGAACAGCTTGATGAAATAATGCGCGTTGGAGTAGCCGAGCATCGCGGTGATTTCGTAGATTTTCAGCTTCGTGTTGCGCAGCAGATGCGTGGCCTGCTCCATTCGCCTGCGATAGATCGTGTCGCTGACGCTCTGGCCCGTCTCCTGCTTGTACACCTTCGACAAATAGACCGGGTGCAGCGACACGTGTTGCGCGATCGCCTGAAGCGTCACCGAGTCCAGGTGGGCGTCGATAAAGTCGTGCACCTGCCGGACGAGCTGCCTGCGCGTATCGTTCATTTCCGCTTCGAGCCGTCTCCGGATCCGGGTCACGAGCTCCGCGGCCCATTCCTTGAGCTGCGCCGCGTCCATCGCCGGATCCCGGTCGGCCAGATCGTCGCCCGCCAGATCGGCGAGCATCTTGCCGTTCTTGTGCGCGATAAAGTAGCAGGCGGCGAGCAGCTGGCTGTGGATCTCGCGCAGATGCTCGGCGGTGTCGATGCGCCTGGACGCCAGCTCGGCGAACACCGAATCGAGCTTCTCCAGCGCGTTCTCCCACTGGCCGGATTCGAACAGCTGCATGAACGACGGCGGCTCGTAAAGCCGCGTCAGGGCGGCGACGTCCCCGGGATCGTCGTCCCGGTCCATCGTCATGAAGAAGCCGTGCTCGCTGCCGATGTAACGGCGCAGCAAACCGAGCGACGATTGGTAGAGCGCCGGGAGATCGTCCGGCAGCACGCCCGACCGGCTGATGACGACGGAGATGCGGCCGCGCAGATAATGCTCGACATTCCGCTGCAATTCCTCCGCCAGCAGGGTGATCCTGGCGTAGGCGCCGCCGTCCCCGCCGTTCCCTCCGCCTTCCGCTCCGCCCGCCGGCTTCACCGCGTACACGAGATGGCCGAGCTCGTCCTTGCAGTTCCACAGCGCGAAGTCTTCGGCGTACAGTTCGCGCGCGATGTTGTCGATCGCGTATTCGAACAGGAACATGTCATAGGCGGAGAACGAATGGAATCCTTCGAGCCGCATGGTGAGCAGCACGACCTGCGAGCCCTCCTCGAAAGGGAGCTGGAACTTCGCAAGCTGGCTGGCGAGACGGTCGCGGGAGATTTTTTTGCCCTGGATGAGATCGCGGAGCAGGTTGTTGCGCAGGAGCGGCAGATGCTCCTCGAAAATGCTGACCGCCCGCTCGTACGACGCAATCTCCTGCCATTCGCTCCGGATCGTCCGGATGACGTGCTCGAGCTTCCGCATGAAATCCTCGTCGCTGATCGGCTTCGTCAAATAGTCCGACACGCCGATCTCGAGCGCCTGTTGGGCGTAGCCGAATTCCGCGTATCCGGACAGCAGGATCACCTTCGTCTGCTTCCAGCGCTTCCGGATCGCGGCCGCGAGCTCCAGGCCGGACATGCCGGGCATCGTGATGTCCGTCACGACGATGTCGATCGGCCGCTGCCCGAGGATGTCGAGCGCCTCCGCTCCGGAGTAGGCCTTGAACACCGCCTCGATGCCGAGCCGGTCCCAGTCGATCGTCATCGCCAGATCGTCCACGGCGAACGGTTCGTCGTCAACGAGCAGAATCATCATGTCGGGATTCCTCCTGCTTGCCGGATTCGCAGCGCAGCGTGACCGTCGTGCCCTCGCCCGCCGTCGAGTCGACCTCGAGCACCGCGCCCGGGCCGAACTTCTGGACGAAGCGCTGCTTCACGTTCCAGACGCCGTAGCCCGATTCCTCCGACTTCGGCCCCCGGAGCTGGCCGCGCAGCCTGTGAAGCGCTTCGGGCGTCATGCCGACGCCGTCGTCTTCGACCGCGAGCACAAATCCGTCCGGCAGTTTGCGCCCCGTGATCCGCAGCGTGCCCCGCCCGGTCTTCGGCTCGATGCCGTGCATGACGGCGTTCTCGACGAGCGGCTGCAGGAGCAGCCGGGGAATGGGCAGGTCCATCAGCTCTTCGGAGACGTCGACGACATAATCGATGCGCGGCTTGCGCAGGTTCAGGATCGAGACGTAGTTGCGGATCAGGTCGAGCTCGCTCCGGAGCGGGACCATGTCCTTCTCCGTCCGGGTCATGTAGCGGTAGTATTCGCCGAGGCTGAGCGCCATCGCCTCGACGGATTCGGTGTCGCCGATCCGCGCCTTGCTCTTGATGAAGAACAGGCAATTGTACAGGAAATGCGGGTTGATCTGCGACTGCAGCTGCTTGAATTCCGCTTCCTTCGCGCGCAGTTGCTCGGTCAGCACCTTGTCGATCAGATCGCCGACCCGCTTCGCCATCTCGTTGAACCCTTCCGTGAGCAGGCGGAACTCCCGCGTCGGCACGAAGCCGATGCGCACGCCGTAATCGCCCTCCTTGAAGCGGGCCAGACTGCTGACCAGCTTCCGGATCGGCAGCTGCACGTTCCGGTACAGCACGAACGCGAACGCCACGCCGAGGCACAGCAGCGCGGCCGTCGCGCCCGCGAACAGCGTCGTGCTCTTGCGGATCGGCTGCAGGATGCGCTCGAGCGGGGTGAACTCGACCAGCACCCATCCGTCGAGCACGGTCGGCATCGCGTTGACCATGTACGACATGCCGTTCGCTTCCGTCACCATCGACACGCTGCCGTTGATCTTCCGTCCCTCCAGGTGCCCGGCCATCCGGATCGCCGTCACGCTGTCCATATTGTAGTCGAAGATGAACCGGCCCGACGGATGGTACATATAAGGCCGGCTCTGGCCCTCGTAGGAGGCGAGCAGCTTGCGGATGTTTTCGGACGGGAAGGACAGGATGACGCTGACGTCGCCCGACTGTTCCCGGTCCGGCACGTACAGGATGAACTCGCCCGTCAACATGTCGAAGGTCCACTGGTCGGGCTTGAGCTCGTTGAAATCGTATTCAGGCTTGAGCGCGCGATAGGCGTCCGAAGACATCACGTCGCCCGTCTGCGGAAAGTACACCGTGAGCGTGTTCGTCCACGCGCTGGCGGTGCTCTGCAGCTTCAGCTTCTCCGTGATCGTCATTTTCAGCCGGTTCCGGTCGACCAGGTGCTCGATCGCGGGCAGGATCGCGTAATCGCGCACGCTCTGGTCCTGCAGCAGGTTGTAGGCGTTCAGGGCGAGCTGGTCGATGTCGTTCTCAAGCCGGTCGGCCAGGAACATCAGCTGGTTGATCCGCGAGGTTTCGAGTTCGCGCTGCACGGTGTCGATGGATGTGGCGACCGTATAGCCGTAGAGCCCCGCAATGGCGAGCAGCAGCAAGGCCAGAAATGTCACCATTTTGGTGAAAAGGCTCCACTTCCGCGTCACGTCCGGGTTCCTCCCTGCGCTGTCCACTCTTTATACGTCCAGTGTACACAAAAATGGATTCGGCGTCGCGCACATCGAGCATTTTTTGCAACGATGGGCTAAAATGGAGACAGACCGCACGGATCGTGCTGACGGGGGAGGTGTGGCGCTTGAATCGATTCCGGACAATCTGGCTCGGAGCGCTCGTGCTGTCGGCGCTGCTGGCGCTTCTCGTCGCGGCCTGCTCCCTGCGGGGAGAAGAAGTAAGCGGGGGACCGTCGGCGCAGGATGCTGCGGACGGCAACGGGGAGCCCTATGTCATGACGACCGTCGGCGCCATTACGCCCGACATGGTCTTCAAGTACGGCGAGACGCTCGAAAACAACGTGCATCTCCGGTGGGCCGAGCAGCGGCTCGGGATCCGGATCCAATACCTGTGGACCGTGCCGTCGAGCCTGTTCGACACGAAGCTGCGCCTGGAACTGGCGGCCAAGCGGGAAGTGCCGGATGTCATCGCGACGCGCAGCACGATCATTCAGGAGTTGATCGATTCCGGAGAGTTCCGGGAGGTCGGATCGTTGTTCGACATGTACGCCTCCGAGACGTGGAAGAAGGCGATGAACGAGAACCGCGACGTCTGGGAAGCGTTCACGCGGGACGGCAAACGGTACGCGATTCCGATCCTCGACTACGAATACCATTCCGATCCGGTGCTGTGGATCCGGACAGACTGGCTCAAACGCCTCGGAATGGAGCCGCCGACGACGCTCGCGGAGCTCGAAGCGGTGATGCGCGCCTTCACTTCCGGCGATCCCGACGGCAACGGCCTCCACGACACGACGGCGCTCGCGGTGGCGCTCGGTTCCGGCGTCAGCACGCGGGTCGGCGACTCGACCTGGATTTTCGGCATGTTCGGCACCGTGCCCGACCAGTGGAACGTCGACGAGGACGGACGGCTCGTCTACGGGTCGGTGCATCCGGGCGCGAAGGAGGCGCTCGCCGTCATGCGCGAGTGGTTCCGGCTGGGGTTCATTCCGGCCGAGGCGGAACTGATGGACGGCACGGCCGCCCAGGAGGCGTTCATCCAGGGCAAGGTCGGCATGATCGCCGGTCCGCACTGGATGGTCTACTGGCCGTTCGGCGACATGACGGGCGCCGATTTCCGCGCGATTCCGCTGCCCGCGGGTCCGGAAGGGCATGTCGCGCGGCGCGGCTCGCTGCCGCGAAACGGCGCCATCCTGATCAGCAAGGGGATGGAGAAGCCCGAGTATTTCTTCAAGTACCAGAATTTCCTGTTCGACACTTACGCGCTGCGCGAAGGCGAGCTGAAGTACGGCCTCGCGGAAAATTACGACTGGTCGTACGCCGACGGACGCCCGTCGACGGACCCGAGGCGCGTGCCGGGCGGGTATGTGCGCGTGGCCAACTATACGCTCACGTTCGACGGCGCCCGGATCCCGTCGCGATGGCGGACGGAGGGCCAGCCGAACACGGTGGAGGTGCTGCTGTCGCAGAAGGACGCTTCCTGGATCGACCAATACCAGGGCGCTCCGACGCCGACGCAGCGCGAGAAGGGCGAACTGCTGCGGAAGCTCGAGGAAGAAACGTACCGGCAGATCATCTTCGGCCGGCTGCCGCTGGACGCGTTCGACGATTTCGTGAACCGCTGGATGGATCTCGGCGGACGGCAGATCACGGAGGAAGTGAACGAATGGTACGAGGCGCGGGATGAGCGGCGGCGTTAGGCGCGAGGGAAGCGGGGAGCAAGCGCGAGCGGGGGTTCGGTCGCCGGGCGGGATAGCCGGATGTGACAGCCGGGTGCAGCCGGGCGTGACAGCCGGGTGTGACCGTCGGGCGTGCTAGCCAGGCGGGCGTGACAGCCGGGCGTGACAGCCGGGCGTGACAGCCGGGTGTGACAGTCGGGTGTGACAGCCGGGCGTGACAGCCGGGTGTGACAGCCGGGCGTGACAGCCGGGTGTGACAGTCGGGTGTGACCGCCGGGCGTGACAGCCGGGTGTGACCGTCGGGCGTGCTAGCCAGGTGGGATAGAAGAAGAAATTTCCTCTATTTCAACCGAAATGGCCGTTTTTTGCGAAATAGAAGCAAAAATTGCGGTTATTTTCTCTCCGGAATGATTGAACGCGCGTTTACGGAAAAATTGCGGAAGAAATTTCGCTTATTTCGGCCGGAATCAGGTTTTAGTGCAGAATAGAAGAAGAAATTTCGCTTATTCGTGGGCTATGGCGGTCGTCCCCAATGAGGGGCAACCCGAGTGGCAAACCTGTCCGAGTGCGGCGGTTCGGTCCGAGTGGCGGGTTGGCTCAAGTGGCGGGTTGGCTCGAGTGTTGGGTCGGACCGAGTGGCGGATCGGCTCGAGTGGGCGGGTCGGCCCGATCAGGCGAATGGCCCCGGATGGGCGGGCGGCGGCGAGGAGGCGTGCCATGAGTCCGGATATCCGCGAGATGTTGCGGCAGATCGGGCTTTTCAGGGATTTGACGGAAGACGAGTTGGATCAACTGGCGTCGATGGCGTTGCGGCGGTCGTTCGGCAAGAAGGAGATCGTCTTTTCGGAAGGAACCGAGGTCGAGGCGGTCTATTTTGTCGGCAGCGGCCTCGTGAAGACGTTCAAGACGGACGAGTCCGGGCGGGAGCGGATCGTCTCGATCCTGAAGGAGGGCGAGATGTTCCCGCATACGGTATTGTTCAGCGGCCAGCCGTATCCCGCTTCGGCCGAGACGATCGTGCCGTCCGTGCTGCTTGCGCTGCCGCTGCGTCCTTTCGAGTTCTTCCTGGAGCGGCATCCCGCGCCGACCATCCGGCTCATCCGCGGCATGAGCGACAAGATCGTCGAGCTCCAGAAACGGCTGCAGGAGGCGGGCGCCTTCGACGCGCATGACCGCGGGCTGCGTTTTCTGGCCGATCTGGCGGAGCACATCGGCGAGCGGCGCGGCGGCGCGATCCACATCCGGCTGCCGCTGACGCACCAGGACATCGCGAGCGCGATCGGCACGTCCCGCGAGACGGTGAGCCGGATGTTCAACCGGCTCAAGCGGGACGGCATCCTCGAAGCCCGCCGGTCCGGCATCGTGATTCGCGATCCGGAGGCGCTGCGGCGGGAAATTGGCGAGGCGGTCGAGCGGGACCTGCCGGAATAGCGGAACCAGCGGGACCGGCTGGACCAGCGGAACCGGCAAGACCGGCTGGACCAGCGGAACCGGCAAGACCGGCTGGACCAGCGGAACCAGCGGGACTGACAGGACCCGGAGGACCAGCGGGACCGGCAGGACCCGGAGGACCAGCGGAACCAGCGGAACCAGCGGAACCTGCGGGGACAGCGTAACCGGTGGAGCCGAAGGATCAGCATGATCGGAAGGACAAGCCAGACCAGCGGGATGATCGGGACCAGAAAGACCGGAAGGACCGGCAGAACCGGCAGGATCAGCAGGACCAGAAGGCCCAGAAGGCCCAGAAGGCCCAGAAGGCCCGGCAAGACCAGCAGGCGAGGCCGGACGCGCCGCCCCGCCGTTTGATCCAGGCGTCAACCGCTCCGGGCCGGTTTCCCGGCCTCAACCGCCCCGGCGCCAGTTTTCCGGGAGTTAACCGATCCAGGCCGGTTTCCCGGCCTCAACCTCCCCGTCGTCAGTTTCCCGGAGTTAACCGCTTCAGATCCGTTTCCCGGCCTCAACCGCCCCGTCGCCAGTTTCCGGGAGTTAACCTCTCCAGGCCGGCTTCCCGTCGCCAACTTCTCTGAGTCAGCCGCTCCGGCGCCAGCTTCCCGGCGTCGTTCCCGTCAGCGCCTTGAATACCCGGTGAAAATGGGGCAGGCTGTCGAACCCGCACCGTTCCGCCACTTCTCCCACGCTGCGATCCGTTCCCCTGAGCAACTCCTTCGCCATCACGATCCGCTTCGCGTTCACGAAATCCGTCACGCTCATGCCCGTATGTTGCTTGAACACCCGCGCGAAGTGCGCGGCGGAGACGCCCGCCCGGGCGGCGAGCTCCGACAGGCTGCCCGAGGCCTCCGGCCTTGCGTTGATCGCGCGCAGCGCCTCCCGCAGCCAGGTCGGGCCGATGCCGCTGCCGGGGGAGCCGTCGCGTTCCGGCAGCAGATGCCGGTTGAGCAGGAGCAGCAGCCGGCAAAGCGCGAGCCGGACCGCCTCGCGGTATCCGGGCCGGGCATCCGCCAGCTCCCCGTGAATCTCCTCCAGCAGCGCCTCGATCTGCGCCTTCAGCGGCTCCGGCGGCACGAGCCGGCAGCGGCGGGCCCGGCGCGCCTGCTCGAAGCAGCCCAGCGGCGCGTACGATCCGTCCGGCACGGCCGGCTCGGCGAACGCCGGCGCGAAGAAGACGGCCGTCGACACGATCGGATCGTCGGCGTCGGGGAAGGCGCGGTGGATCGTATCCCCGGGAATGAGGAACAGATCGCCCGGGGCTTTCTCGTACAGCGTATCGTCGATAAAAAAGGTCCCGCGCCCGCTGTGCACATAGACGATCTCGCACCGGTCGTGCAGATGGTCGGGCAGTTCGAACTGCGGGTATTTCGTCGCGCGGTGCACCATTTCGAACGGAAAAGCGGGATCGCCGAAGAACGGCTTGCGGAACGGTCTCATGCGGCATCCTCCTATCTTCGCTTGCTCCCAGAATATCAAAATCGGATACAATCCTGCAATTTCAGACTATTCCATGACCTGATCGAAGGGGATACAATGGGGGCGAAATGCCCCTGAGCGAAGGGGATAGAATCGAAAAGGCTTCGGGCGAGGATGGAGGGCCGGGGATGCGGACATTGAATCGGGAAACGGCGAAAGCCGTTGCGGGCGCGGATGCGCCGATCCATGCGCCGGTGAAGGTGCTTCAGATCGGCGAGGGCAATTTCCTGCGGGCGTTCGTCGACTGGATGCTGCATGCGAGCCGGTCGAAGGGGCTGTTCGACGGCGCGGTCGCCGTCGTGCAGCCGCGGCCGGCCGGAAGGGCGAAGATCGAACGGCTCGCCGCGCAGGACGGGCTGTTCACGGTGGTGACGCGCGGTCTCGAGAACGGCGAGCCGGTCGAACGGCGGGAGATCGTCTCGATTATCGCGGAAGCTTTTGACCCTTATGCGGAGTGGGAGCGATTTGTCGCGCTGGCGCGCGGGCCGGAGCTGCGCTTCATCGTCTCGAACACGACGGAGGCGGGGCTCCGCTACGAGCACGAGCCGCTCGGCGACGGGCCGATCGCCTCGTTCCCGGGCAAGGTCGCCCGTCTGCTCTACGAGCGGTGGCGGGCGTTCGACGGGGACCCGCGGCGCGGCCTCGTCCTGCTGCCCTGCGAGCTGATCGAGCGGAACGGCGACGCGCTGCGGGACGCCGTGCTGCGTCACGCGGACGACTGGGGCTGGCCGGAGGCGTTCCGGGACTGGGTCCGCCGGCACAACCGGTTCCTGAACACGCTGGTGGACCGGATCGTGACCGGCTATCCGGAGTCCGAACAGGCGGAGCGCTGGTTCGCGGAATGGGGGTACCGGGACGCGATGCTGACGACCGCCGAGCCGTACCATCTGTGGGCGATCGAGGGCCCGCCGGAGCTGGATGACGAGCTGGGTCTCCGGAAGGCGGGGCTCAACGTCCATTACACCGACGATCTCGCCGTCTACCGCGAGCGGAAGGTGCGCATCCTGAACGGCGCGCACACCTGGATGGCGCCGGCCGGCCTGCTGCGCGGCGCGCGGACGGTGCGGGAGGCGCTGGAGCATCCCGCGCTCGGGCCGGCGGTGCGCGAGGCGGTCTACGGCGAGATCGTGCCGACGATGGCCGGCGCGGAAGGAGAACTTGAGGCCTACGCCGATTCGGTGTTCGAACGGTTCGCGAACCCGTACATCCGCCACCGGCTGGCGGACATCGCGATGAACAGCCTGAGCAAGTTCCGGGTGCGGCTCTTGCCGTCGCTCGCCTGGTACGCGGAGCGCGGCCTGCCGGTTCCCCCTAGGCTGGCGGAAGGGCTGGCCGGATTGCTGCGATATTGCAAGGTCAGGCCGGACGGCAGCGACGGCTATGTGACGCAGGCGTTGGACGGTACGCCCATCGAGGTACGGGACGATGCGGAGCTTCTTGCAGTCGCCGCGGAACATTGGCGGGTTGCGGGCGGCGGAGGCGAGGGAGACGGGAACGGAGACGGGGACGTGAACGGGAACGTGACCGGGAACGGGAACGGCGTCCTGACCGCGGTGCGCGGGCTGCTCGCGGACGAGCGGCTGTGGGGGCGCGACCTGTCCGGATGGCCGGGGCTGGCGGAATCGGCGGCCGCCATCATCGAGAACTGGGAAAGGGGCGTGACGCTATGAACGGCTGGATCCGGCTGCACCCCGCCGATCATGTCGTGACGGCGCTCCGGCCGTGGGCTGCGGGCGAGACGCTGGAGCTGGAGGACGGCACGCGGCTGGTCCTGAAGGAAGACGTTCCGCGCGGGCACAAGATTTTGACCCGGCCGGTGAAGAAGGACGAAGACATTCTCAAGTTCGGCTATTCGATCGGCAAGGCGAAGGCGGATCTGGAGCCGGGCGTGTGGGCGCATACGCACAATCTGCGCACGGGCCTCGGCGGGCTGCTCGAGTACCGGTACGAACCCGTCCCGCCCGCGCCGCCGGCGGAGCCGCTCGCGCGGAAGACGTTCCGGGGATACGTGCGGGAGAACGGCGAGGTCGGCATCCGCAACGAGCTGTGGATCATCAATACGGTCGGCTGCATCAACAAGATGTGCGAATCGCTCGCCCGGCAGGCCGGCGCGCGGTACGCCGGACTCGTCGACGGCGTCCACCATTTCGCGCATCCTTACGGATGTTCGCAGCTCGGCGACGACCTGAAATACACGCAGCGGCTGCTCGCCTCGCTCGTCCATCATCCGAACGCGGGCGGCGTGCTCGTCGTCGGGCTCGGCTGCGAGAACAACCGGCTCGAGCTCTTCCGCGAAGCGATCGGCGAGATCGATCCGCGCCGCATCCGGTTCATGAACGTCCAGGACGAGGAGGACGAGCTGGAGCGCGGGCTCAGTCTGCTCGGCGAGCTGGCCGAATACGCCGCTTCCTTCAAGCGCGAGCCCGTGCCCGTCTCGAAGCTGAAGATCGGGCTGAAATGCGGCGGCTCCGACGGGCTGTCCGGCATCACGGCGAACCCGCTCGTCGGCGCGGCGGCCGACCGGCTCATCGCCAGCGGCGGCGCGGCGATTCTGACGGAAGTGCCCGAGATGTTCGGCGCGGAGACGATCCTGATGAACCGGGCGTGCGACGAGCGGGTGTTCGGGCGAATCGTGTCGCTGGTCAACGATTTCAAGCAATATTTCATCCGGCACGGCCAGGAGATCTACGAGAACCCGTCGCCCGGCAACAAGGACGGCGGCATCACGACCCTCGAGGAAAAATCGCTCGGCTGCACGCAAAAGGGCGGCTCCTCCACCGTCGTCGACGTCATCCCCTACGGCGGGCGGGTGACGAAGCCGGGCCTCAGCCTGCTCGAGGCGCCGGGCAACGATCAGGTGTCGGTGACGGCGCTGGCCGCGGCCGGCGCGCAGATGGTGCTGTTCACGACCGGGCGCGGCACGCCGTTCGGCGGACCGGCGCCGACGGTGAAGATCTCGACGAACAGCGAACTGGCGGAGCGGAAGAAGAACTGGATCGATTTCGACGCGGGGAGGCTGCTCGCGGACCGGACGATGCCGGAGCTCGTCGCGGAGCTGTGGAACCTGCTGCTCGCCGTCGCTTCCGGCGAAGCGGCCACACGGAACGAGTTGAACGGCTTCCGCGAGATCGCGATCTTCAAGGACGGGGTCGTGCTGTAGCGAAACAGGCGCAAACATGCGCCTGTTTCGGTTGCCGGGCAGCCGGAATCCTCCGTTCTGTGCATGTACGCACCAGATTCGCATGGTTTTTGCGAAGGCGCACCTTGACAGGTGCGTTTTTTGCATTCATGCATGACTTCCGGATGAAGCAAACAAATTCAGGCGCATTGTTGCGCTGCCCGGGAAAACCGTGTCAAACGCGCGCCGGCTCGAGCTCCGCGCGTTCGATGCGCCGCGGGTAGGCGACCTGGATGCCGCCCGCCTTCAGTTCATGGAGCAGTGTCTTGCGGATCTCCTTGCACGCCGTCCAATAGTGCTGGTCGTTCACGAGGCTGACGATGGTATATTTCGCGCCGAGCGCCTGGTTCTCGACGTCGGTGATGCCGTAAAGCTGCGGCGGCTCGATCGCTTCCCCTTCCTCGTTCCGCAGGAAGAGGTGGGGCATGTCCCGCTGCAGACGCGCCGACATCCGGTTCACCGCCGCTTCGACGTCTGCCGGATCGGTCTCGTAGGCGACGGTGATGTTGATGATCGCCCGCATCCGCTCGCGGTTGTAGTTTTCGCTGATCCGGATCTCCGAGTTCTGGATGACGACGACATGCTGCGCCCAGGTGCGGATCTTCGTGGCTCGGAGGCCGACGCTGACCACGGTGCCACGAATCTGGCCGCCGTTGATCGACACGTAGTCGCCGACAGAGAACTGGTCTTCGAAGATGATGAAGAAACCGGTGATCAGGTCCTTGACGAGCGTCTGCGCGCCGAATCCGACGGCCAGCCCGACGACTCCCGCCCCTGCGATGATCGGTCCGATGTTGACGCCGACCGTGCTGAGTCCGGTCAGGACGGCGATGATGAATACGGCGTACCGCGTGAACGACATCAGCAGGGACTCGAGTGTTTTGCGCTGCTTGGGGTCCAGCTTCGTAAGCGCGAATACGCGGGACACGACGATTTTGCGCAGGCGGAGGGTCAGCCAGGTGAGGATGACGATCAGCAGGATATGGCCCAGCTTCTGCAACGCGTTGATTGCGAGAGGCTCCCAATACCACCACGTCAAATAATCCCCGAATTCCGGTCCGATCCAACGTTGCACGCGACCACCTCCGATATGGCTGCTTGATCGCCTCAAGATTATCAATCCTGTCGGAATCCGTCAAACGCGGGAATCCGGTTGCGCGTCCGCCCTCCCGTTGATAGACTGACAGTAACACGGTCTACAGTTCGGGGGCAGGACACGTGAGACGATCGATCCGAACCCAGCTTGTCATCAGTTTCTTCGCCGTCATGCTGCCGGTGGTGCTCTTTCTGATCGCCAACACCTGGTACGCGAAGAACGTGGTGCATGACAAGGTGTCCGAGACGTATCGCAACACGCTGGACATTTTCGTCGGCCAACTCGATCTTTATATGGAAGAAATCAACGGTTACCTGTACAAGCTGGCCGTGCTCGACGCGGATGTCGGGCTGCTGGCGGCTTTTCCGGTGGACAGCGACAATTACGTGCTGACGAAGGTCCGCGTGCAGAACAAAATCAACCGCGACGTCGGATTTTACAATCTGCTGCACACGGTTTTCATTTATAACGAAAACGATATTATTTTCAGTTCTTCCGGAAGTTACGGGCCGATGAAACAATTGCTTGCCGAGGACGCGCCGCGGATCGCGGCCCGGCATCAGCAGATGCTGGGCGGGAAATGGATGCTCTGGCAGAACGACCTGATGCCCGGCGGAGACTACCTGGTTCGCCTCACGTCTTCCGAGAACAACCAGTACGTCGGCGCGATCATCAACATCAGCGACGTGCTGGATCTGCTCCGCATCCAGTGGGATGACGACAAGATCGGGGAGAGCGCGGTCTACAGCCGGGAAGGCGTGCGGACGGCCGAGCCGCTGTCGTTCACGGACCGCTCGCTGCCGCTCGCGAATCTGCCGCTGCTCGACGCGCCGTACCAGATCGTCGGGCAGGGCGACGCCCGCCATCTCGTCATGATCCGCACCAGCGCGCTGGCCGACGTCGCGGTCGCCGTGGCCGTGCCGGAGAAGCAGATGCTGCAGGGGCTTCCCTACTTCCAGAAGGCGGTCTACTTCATCGCGGCCGGCTTCGTCTTCCTGTTCACGATGTATCTCCTGTTCATCCGGCGCACCGTGTTCCAGCCGCTCCATCAGCTCATCAACGGGATGAAGAAGCTGTCGCTCGGGATGCTCGATTTCCGGCTGCAGACGACGAACACGGTCGAGTTCCAGTTCATGGCGAACACGTTCAACCACATGGCCGAGCAGATCAGCAATCTGCGCATCGGCATGTACGAGGAGCAGCTCCGGGCGCAGAAGAACGAGATGAAGCAGCTCCAGGCGCAGATTAATCCGCACTTCTACATGAACAGCCTGAACATCATCTACAACTTCGCGGTGCTGAAGGACCACGATTCGGTGAAGAAGATGGCGCTGCACATGGCGGATTATTTCCGGTTCATCATGCGCGTGAACCGGGATTCGATCACGCTCGGGGAGGAGCTCAAGCATATCGGGAACTATGTCGAAATCCAGAAGTTCCGTTTCCCCGGCAAGCTGGAATGCGTCGTCGACATCCCGGAGGAATGGGAGGAGGCGCCGCTGCCGGCGCTGACCTTGCAGCCGTTCGTCGAGAACGCGATCATCCACGGCTTCACCAACCGACGGGAGAAGTTCACGATCCGGATCCACGCCGAAATCGAATCGGCCGAAGACGGGGACAAGCTCGTCATCGTCATCCGCGACAACGGCTCCGGCTTCCCGCCGGATGTCCTGGAACGGCTGCGCAGGGAAGAGGAGCTTCCGGCTTCGGAATCGAGCCGGCTGGGCATCGCGAACGTGGTGCAGCGGCTCAGGCTGAGGTACGAAGGCGAGGCCGGCGTCGAGTTCGACAACCATCCGGAAGGCGGCGCGGTCGTGCGCGTCCGGCTGCCGCTGCCCGCCGAGATTCCGGCCGAGACATACGCAGTCGGGGAGGCGGAACATGTACAATCTGTTGGTCGTGGATGACGAAGAGATCGCGGTCAGGGGTGTCGTGCAGGGCATCGACTGGGAATCCGCGGGCATCTCGGGCGTGTTCACGGCGTACGACGCGGAGGAAGCGCGCGAGGTGTTCCGGAAGCACACGATCCACGTGATGATTTCGGACATCGAGATGCCCAGCGAGACCGGCATCGACCTGCTGGAGTGGGTAAACGAGCATTCGCCGCAGACGGAGACGATCTTCCTGACCGGCCATGCCGATTTCCGCTATGCCCAGCAGGCGATCCAGCTGTCCAGCTTCGACTACCTGCTCAAGCCGATCGACCACGAACTGCTCAAGGCCCGCGTCGCCAAGGCGGTCGGCAAGATCCGGAAGCGCGAGCAGGAGGCGGCTTTCCGCCGGACTTACGAATATTATTACGAGCAGTGGCACCGGCAGCTTCCCCTCCTGATCGAGCGGTTCTGGCAGGACGTGATTCACCACCGGCTCGCGCCGACGCCCGGGCAGCTGGAGCCGATGATGGCGCTGTACGGGATCGGGCTGTCCGCGGACAGCCCGGTGCTGCCGGTTCTGATCAGCGTGGAGGAATGGAAGCAGGAGTGGGACGCGCGCGAAGAGGAGATCATGACGTACGCGCTCAAGAACGCGGCCAGCGACATCCTGCTCCGGGACGGGGCGGGGCATGTCGTCCAGGACGGAAGCGGCATGCTGTTCGCGCTGTTCTACCGCCCCGCGGAGGTGGACGAGAACGAGCTGGAGGCGCGCTGCCGCGAATATGTGCGCAAGTCGGGCGAGCTGCTCTACGGCGTCGTCTCCTGCTACATCGGCGAGCCGCTCCCGGTGCGGGAGCTGCCGGCGGGCGTCGCGCTGCTCGCCGAGATGGAACGGCACAACGTCCACCGGACGGGCGAAGTGTTCCGGGCTTCGACCTATACGAAGGAAGCGGCCGGCACGGCGCATATGCCGAATTTCGGCGAATGGATCCTGCTCATCGAGAACGGCCGGGAGACGGAGCTCATGCGGCGCGTGGACGAGACGTTCGCCGCGTTCACCCGCGAGCCTCCGGACCGGGCGGCGATGACGCTCTACATCTCCGGATTGACGTACGAAGTGTTCCAGATGCTGCTCAGGCGCGGCATCTCTCCCGGCGACGTCTATCCCGAGGGCGGCTTCCCGGACCTGGGCCAGGCGCTCAAGACGCTGACGGCCCTGAGAAGCTGGACGGTCTCGTTCGCCACGAAGGCGCTCGGATTCATCGCCGAGCGGGGCGAGGACGGCTCGAACGCGATCTTTCGCGTCAAGCGGTTCATCGACGCGAACTTGCACGACGATCTGAACCGGGAGCGAATCGCCGGCCAGGTCTATCTCAATCCGGCCTATCTGTCCCGCCTGTTCCGCAAGGAGACCGGCATGTCGCTGACCGACTACATCGTCGAACGGCGCATGGAGAAGGTGAAGGAGCTGCTCGCGAGGACGAATGTGAAGATCAGCGACATCGCCCTGTCCGTCGGCTACGCGAATTTCTCCCATTTCTCGAAGCAGTTCAAGCGTTCGACCGGCCTCACGCCCCAGGAATACCGCAGAAAATACCAGGAGATCGACAATTTGTCATCTTAGCGTCAATGGATGGTAACATCGCCGATAGACGGTCGGCGGTGTTTTTTATTACATTATGGACAGCGGCAGGGAGAAGGCCGGGACGTCGGGCGGCTGCCGGAGACGACAGAAAGACGGGGAGGATGCGAATGGCGAACCATGCTGCGGAAGCGGTTGCAACCGTCACGGAAATTCCCGGGGCGAAGGCGCGGAAACCGTCGTTCTTCAGGACCGTCCGGAAGTTCTGGATCTTCTACCTCATGATGCTTCCGGCGCTGATCGTCCTGTTCTTCAACAATTACCTTCCGATGCTCGGCATCATCATCGCGTTCAAGAAGGTCAATTACCAGATCGGCATCCTGAACAGCCCTTGGGTCGGCTTCAAAAATTTCGAGTACCTGTTCCTGACGAAGGACGCATGGATCATCACGCGGAACACGCTGGCCTACAACGGCCTGTTCATCGTCCTGAACCTGATCTTCCCGCTCTCGTTCGCGATCCTGCTGAACGAACTGCGGAGCAAGTTCATGGCGAAGCTGCACCAGTCGATCATGTTTCTTCCCTATATCTTGTCTTACGTCGTCGTCAGCTATCTCGTATACGGTTTCATCAGCCCGGAACACGGCTATCTGAACCGGACGATCTTCCCGCTGCTCGGCATCGGGGAGATCAACTGGTACTTCGAGCAGAAGGTGTGGCCGTGGATTCTGCCGATCATCAACACGTGGAAGAACATGGGCTACTACGCCGTCATCTATCTTGCGGCCATCGTCGGGCTTGACGACGAACTGTACGAAGCGGCCACGATCGACGGCGCCAATAAGTGGCAGCAGATGACCCGGATCACCGTGCCGCTGCTCACGCCGATCATCACGATCATGACGCTGCTGCAGATCGGCCGGATCTTCAACGCGGACTTCGGCCTGTTCTATCTTGTGACGCGCGATTCGGGCGTGCTGTTCCCGGTCACGAACGTCATCGACACGTACGTCTACCGCACGTTCCTGACCGTCGGCGACGTCGGGATGTCGTCGGCCGCCGGGCTTCTGCAGTCCGCCGTCGGATTCGTGCTCGTCTGGCTGTCGAACTGGATCGTGCGGCGGATCAACAGCGAGAACGCGCTTTTCTAGGAGGTCCTGCGATGGAAGCGGCAGTGAAAGCGAAACCGTCGGCGAAGCCGTCCGGATCCAACCCGAAAAACATCCTGCCCCCCTGGGCGCAATGGAGCGTCAACATCGTCTTCATCCTCTACTCGCTTCTGTGCGTCATTCCGATCGTGCTGCTGGTCATGGTGTCGTTCTCGAACGAGGAAGCCGTGCTGCGCGAAGGGTACAGGTTCATCCCGACGGCCTTCGACACGAGCGCCTACAACTTCCTGTTCGAGGATTTCCGGCAGGTGGCCCGGTCGTACGGCATCACGATTACCGTGACCGTCGTCGGCACCGTGCTCAGCATGATCATGGTGGCGATGTACGCTTACCCGATCTCGAGGCGGGATTTCCCGCACGCCCGGTTTTTCACGTTCATCGTGTTTTTCACGATGCTGTTCGGCGGCGGCCTGGTGCCGTGGTATCTCGTCTATGTGCAGCTGCTCCACCTGAAGGACACGCTCTGGGTGCTCATCATGCCGCTGCTCATCCCGGCGTTCTGGGTGCTCGTCACGCGGACGTTCTTCGCGACGTCCGTTCCGAGCGCCGTGCTGGAGTCGGCGCGGATCGACGGCGCGGGCGAGATCCGCATCTTCTTCCAGATTGTCATGCCGCTCTCGCTGCCGGTGCTGGCGACGGTGGCCCTGTTCCAGACGATCACCTACTGGAACGACTGGTTCCTCAGCCTCGTGTTCATCACGAAGAACGAGAACGTCAGCATCCAGTACCTGATGTACAAGACGATGCAGAACGTCCAATACCTCGCGCAGAACAGCCAGGCGATGCAGGCGCTCATGCAGGCCGGCGCCTATATCCGGTTCCCGGCCGAGACGATGCGCATGGCGATGGCCATCGTCGGCATCGGACCGATCGTGCTCGCCTATCCGTTCTTCCAGAAATACTTCATCAAGGGTCTGACGGTCGGCGCCGTCAAAGGCTGAGCGGCGCGGCCCAATCGCTTCGGTCGTATCCGGTCATTCCGCCGGTATGGCATATCAACCATTCCAATTCAGGGAGGTCCACTTGAATATGAAGCAGCGGAAGAAACGTCTGCATCTTCTCATCGCGCTTCTCGTTGCCGCGGCGATGGTCATCTCCGCTTGCGGCGGCGGAGGCGACAAGAACAACGGCTCCGACGGCGGCGGCTCCGGCGGCGGCAGCTCGTCTTCATCTTCCTCTTCGTCCGGCAGCGGCGGCGGGTCCGATCTGCCTCCATACGAGCTGACCCTGTACTATCCGGGCACGCCGCAGAAGGACGAGAGAATGGTCGAAGAGGCCATCAACAAGATCCTGATAGAGAAAATCAACGCGACGCTGGACATCATTCCGATCGAATGGGGCGCGTGGGACGACCGGATGAACCTGATGATCGCGTCCCGCGAGAAGGCGGACATCATTTTCACGGCGCAATGGAACGGCCACGCGGTCAACGTCGGCAAGGGCGCGTTCCTGGAGCTGAACGATCTGTTGCAATCGCACGGCCAGGGCATCCTGGAGACGCTCGATCCCGCGTTCCTCGAAGGCGCGAAAATCAACGGCAAGAACTACGGCGTGCCGACGAACAAGGAGCTGGCGGCCGCCGGCGGCATCATCTACGACAAGAAGATCGCGGAAGAACTGGGCCTCGACATGAGCTCGGTGAAGACGGTTCACGACCTGACGCCGATTCTCGAGAAGGTGAAGCAGGCGCGGCCGGATATCACGCCGGTCTGGACGGACGGCGCCCTGTTCAACTCGCACTACTTCGCGAACTACGACTTCCTCGGCGACGCGACGATTCCGGGCGCCATCCTGAAGGATATGGACGACACGACGGTCATGCCGGTCGAAGAGATGGATCGCTACAGGGAGTACATCGCGCTGGCGCGCGACTGGTACCAGAAGGGCTACATCAACAAGGACGCCGCGACAACGCAGCAATCATCGGTTGACGTCTGGCGCGCGAGGGGCACGTTCATGACGGTCGACCCGATGAAGCCGGGCAAGGCGGAAGAAGTCGCGAGCGCCGCGGGCCGCTCCGGCGAACTGGAGCAAATCATCCTGACGGCGAAGACGGTCGCGACGAGCGAAACGGCGGGTTCGATGCTGGCGATCTCCTCGACGTCCGAAGATCCGGCGCGCGCGATGATGTTCATCAACCTGCTGCATACGGACAAAGAGCTCAACAACCTGCTCAACTTCGGCATCGAAGGCGTCCACTACACGAGAAGCGGCGAAATCATTTCGCCGACGGACAAGACGGGCGACTACTCGCCGGGTTCGGCGTGGATGTTCGGCAACCAGTTCCTGAACTATGTCTGGGAGTCCGAAGATCCGGAGAAGTGGAACAAGTTCCGTGAGTTCAACCAGAACGCGCATGTGTCGCCGGCGCTGGGCTTCGTCTTCAACAGCGATCCGGTCAAGTCGGAAGTCGGCGCCCTCGCCAACGTCATCGAGCAGTATCAACGCGCGCTCGAATCGGGCTCGGTCGATCCCGAGAAGGTGCTGCCGGAATATCTGAGCGCCCTGCGCGCCGCCGGCCTCGACAAGGTCATCGCGGAGAAGCAGCGGCAGTTCGACGAGTTCCTCGCGGCCAGGAAGTGAGCGGCTGCCGCCGGCGGGCGTCCGGATGTCAAAACAGAAGCGACCGTCCATCCGGTCTTTCCGGAGAGACGGTCGCTTGTCATTTACGGCTTCATGCCTTGACCGAGTACTTGAACCAATCGAAATACGCTTTCGTTCCGGCCGCGGATTCGTTGTACATGCCGATGTACACGCCCGTAAAGCCGCCGGCCACTTCGGAGGACACATAGCGGGTTTCGGCTTCGCCGACCGTTTGCCATTGTCCGTCGGGCGTCCGGTAAGCGAAGACATACGTCAGGGGGTTCGCTTCGATGCGCAATTCCACGACGTCCGACTCCACCGCGGTCACATACTCCTTGACAACCAGAGAACTGATTTGCCGGCGGAACACCACCGCGCGCTTTCCTTCATGGCGGGCAACGCCGATGGCATAATGATGGCGTTCATCCATGAAAACGGCGAGTCCCGCTTCGTCTTCCGCCTGCGGATCATATTCCATGCGAACCGAAATGTCGCAATCGAAATGCTGCTGCCTGCGTCCGATGAAGGCGGGTGTTCCCTTGTCCGGGAGCCCGACGCCCGATCCCTTGACGGCCAGCCATCCCTTCCGTTCGTCAAGGGACCAGTCAACCTTCGGCGAACGGATGAAGTTCCATTTCATCCCCAATGCGGTCCCGTCGAAATCGTCGGTTTCGTCTTCCCCGCCCCATTCGACGAAAGGAAGCGTGTCGGCTTCCATCTCCAGTTCCACGAAGCCGTCGTTGCCGATGATCGGCCATCCGTCTTCGGTCCAGCGGACGGGAGCCAGGAACGTCTCCCTTCCCAGATGGTGACTGTTGAAAATCGGCCGGATGCCGAGAAATACCGCCCACCAGTTGCCGTTCTGATCTTCGATCAGGTCGGCGTGTCCCGTGGCCTGGATGGGATGGCGCAGACTGCGGTGGGAAAGGATGGGGTTGTACGGACATGCTTCATACGGACCGTAAGGCGATTGGGAGCGGGCAATGGTCACCATGTGTCCGTACTCCGTTCCCCCTTCCGCCAGCATCAGGTAATAATAGCCGTCTTTCTTGTAAAAATGCGGCGCTTCGGGATACGCTCCGCCCGTCCCGGTCCAGATGGTGCGGGATTCCGTCAGTTTTTTGCCGGTTTCAAGGTCGATTTCGCACAGCAAAATGCCGGTGCTGTACAGATGGTTGGTGCTCGTGAAATACACTTTGCCGTCATCGTCAAAAAACAGGATCGGATCGATTCCCGGCTGATCGACATAAATCGGGTCCGACCATTCGCCGGCCGGATCTTCGGTCCAGACATAGAAGTGTCCGCCATGATCCACGTTCGTGGTGACCATGTAGAAGCGGCCGTTGTGATAGCGGATGGTCGGCGCGAAAATGCCGCCGGAAATTCCCGATCCGTCCAGGGGAAGCTGGCTTTCCCGCGTCAGACAATGGCCGATCTGCCGCCAGTGCACCAAATCTTTGCTGTGGAATATCGGAACGCCCGGAAAATAGGCGAACGTGCTCGTGACCAGATAATAGTCGTCGCCGACCCTGCAGACGCTCGGGTCCGGATAAAATCCCGGTATGACCGGATTCTTGTATTTCATGCTCGCTTTCCTCCCATACGCAAATACGAATATCTTACCCCTTGACGGCGCCTGCAGTCAAACTGCGTTCCACCTGCGCGCCCATCAGCAGATAGAGCACGATGCTCGGCAGCGTGGACACAAACAGTCCGGCGCCGATCGGTCCCCACGAGGTCGAATGTTGTCCCGCCATCGACATGATCCCGACGGTCAGCGTCTTGAATTCTTCCTTGCTGACGAACGTAATGGCAAACATGAGTTCATTCCAGGCGGACAAATAAGTCAAAATCGCCACCGTCGCGATGGCCGGAGTCACAAGCGGCAACATGATGGAAAAGAAAGTCCGGTAAATGCCGCTTCCGTCGATGAAGGCGGATTCCTCCAGTTCCCGCGGCAATCCGTCAAAGAAGCTGACGACGATCATGATCGCCATGGACAAGCCGAATCCGGTGTAGGGCAGGATCAACGCCAGGTGGGTGTTGAGCAGCCCGATGTTTTTCAGGATGAGAAAGATCGGAAGCAGGGCGGCATGAATCGGAATCATCAAGCCGAGCAGAAAGACGGTAAATGTCAATTTGCTCCATTTCCATTTCATGCGCGACAAAGCGTACGAAGCCATGGTCGCCAGAAAGGCCGTGAGCGCGATCGTGACGAACGTGACCGCCAGGCTGTTGAAGAAATAAAGCCCGAGTTTGCCGGCTTTGAACAACGACGTGTAGTTTTCCCAGCGCCAGACTTTCGGCAAGCCCAGCACGTTGCCTCCGAACAATTCCGCATTGTTCTTGAAGGAAAACAGAAACAGCCACACGAGCGGAAACAGCTGGATCATGGCGACGATGATCAGGCACAACTGGAGCAAAAGGGTCCCCGGTTCAACCCGGATTTTTTTTCGATCGTATGCGACCGTTTGAAGCGCCGGCATTTCGCACCTCCTGACCGTAAACGTGCCTATTCGGACTTGAACAATCGTTGGATGAGGACCGTAAACAGCAAACATTCCAGAATGATGATGATCGCCATGGAACTGCCGTATCCGTACTGGTATTGCCTGAAGATGTTGTTGAACATCCACGTGCTGGGGACTTCCGTCGCGTGCAAGGGTCCGCCGTTGGTCAGAACGTAGATCAGGTCGAACAATTTGAGCGAACCGACCACCGCGAAGATGGCCGAAACTTTCAGCATCGGCTTGATCAACGGAATCGTAATGTACCACGCGGCTTTCGCGCCGGTGGCCCCGTCAATGCGGGCCGCTTCGTACAGATCTTCGGAGATCGACTTGGCGGCGGCATAGAACAGAAGCATATGATAACCGATATATTGCCAGATAATGGGGGCAAATGCCGCGCCCAATGCCGTGTTTTCATTGCCAAGCCATTCTCTTGTCCAGGATTCAAGCCCGAGCCCGTCCAATACCGTGTTGAGAAGGCCGAACGAGGGGTGGTAAATCTTCATCCACAGCTGGCCGATCATCACCGTGGACATGACGACGGGAATGAAATAGGCGGTGCGGTAAAAGCGGCTCCCCTTGACCCGTCCCGCCAGCACGAGAGCCAGGATCAGCGCGATCGGCAACTGCACGAAAACCGACAGGAAGGCCAGCAAAAGGGAATTCCAGAGCGATCTCAAAAAAACGTGGTCCTGAAACAGGGTCGCGTAATTGTCCAATCCAATGAAAAGGCGCGCGCTGATGCCGTCCCATTTCAACAGGCTGTAATAGAAGGAAACAAAAACGGGCAGGATGACGATGACGAAATACAGCGCAAAAGCGGGCAGCGTGAACACCGCAATTGCTTTTTTGTTGCTCATGACGCGGTCCATGGAATGAACAATCCCCCCTTAAGTGAGAAGGAGGAGAGCTGTCCACTCTCCTCCGGACGAATGGAGGCCTGTTTAGCGTTCCAACGCTTCCATTTTGGCGCTGAACTCTTCGGGAGTAATCTTGCCCGCCATCAATTCGGCGACCAGGTTTTTGTGCATTTCCGCCTGATGCCCTTCAAGGTAGACGTCCCACGGCGGCACGATGCCGGTGGCCGATTTCGTCATGTCCACGACATCCTTCAGCAGCGGATTGATCGAGGATTCGTCGATGACCGTCGTCTTCCACGTCGGCAGCCCGGCGCCCACCTTGTATCCTTCGTTGGACATGTACTCGGTCAGATATTTCAGGAATTGGACGGATTCATCCGGATATTGGGTATTGGCGCTGACCATGAACGTGTCGACGATCCCGCCGATCCATTCGTTGGCTTCGCCGGCGCCGCCATTCACGATCGGGAAGTTCATGACCCGGACCTTCCCTTTGACGGCCGAATCTTCCGACTCCAGAATCGTCGCGACCCAGCTGCCGTTGTAATACATCGGAATGGTGCCGGTGATGAAAATGGCTTCCGACTCGTCGCGCGTGATGCCCATGTAACCTTTCATGAATGCGTCGGCGCTTGCCAGTTCCTGCAGTTTTTCCGCGGCCCTCACGAAAGCCGGATCTTCAAAGGACGCGTTGCCGCTCAGCGCGTCCAGGCTGAGCTGGGAGCCGCCTTCGCGCAGGGCAAGGGCATTGTAGTAGAACATGCTCGGCCACAGGTCTTTGCCCCCGACCGCGATCGGGTCGATTCCCTTGGCCCGGAACGCTTTGACCGCTTCCAGCAGTTCGTCATAGTTCTCGGGAACTTTGATGCCGTGCTGGTCAAACAGTTCCTGGTTTACAAAGAACGTTCCGACGTACATCGTATACGGCAATCCGTACACCTTGCCGCCGTAGGACAGGTTGGACAGCGACCCTTCCAGCAGTTGGTCGCGCGTGCCGTCGTTCAGATAATCGTCCAGCGCGAGCAGCTTTCCGCCTTCGGCGAACGGTTTGGAGAAACCGGCGCCCCAGGTGAAGAAAATGTCGGGCAGTTCATTGGCCGCCGCCGCCGTTTTCAGCTTCGTCTTGTAGGCTTCGTTTTCCGTTGCCTCCATCTTGACCTGGATCGTCGGGTTCTCCGCGTTCCATTTGGCCACCGCCGCATCCACGATCGGTTTGAACGTGTCGGCGTCACTGGAGAAAATGTGCCACAGCGTCAGCGTGATGGTTTCCTCGTTTGAACCTTGCCGGGACCCGGAACCGTTTGCATTTCCGTTCGGTCCGGCGTTGCCTTGGCTGCCGCCGTTTCCGCTTGAGCAGGCCGCCGCGACAATCGCGAGCACCAATACGAGCGACGCCATCGTCAATCGTTTGACATTCACGAAGTTGTATCCCCCTTAGGCATGATGGTGGTTTCACCCGTATGTTCCCACGAATGCGGGCCTGTCTGAATCGATTTATTTTACTTCAATCGTCGTTTTTTTTACGGTATTCGTTGGCCGCCCGCCCGAAGGCTTTTTTGAAAGCCTGACTGAAATAATGGGGGTCCTTGAACCCGACTTCCGACGCAATTTCATAGATTTTTTTGTCGGTATGCCTCAGCAGATGGAGCGCGCGCTCCATGCGGATCCTGGTCAGGTATTCCACGAACGTGACGCCGGTTTCTTCCTTGAACACCCGGCTGAGGTAACTGGGATTCAGGTAGAACGTTTCGGCCGCTTGCGTGAGCGAAAGTTCGGCGTTGCCGTAATGGTTTTCCAGATACCGCTGAACTTCCCTGACGGTCTGGCTCACTTTCTTGGTCCGGGAGTCGGAGACGCGGATCGATCGACCGATTGTTCCAGATAACGCAGGATTTCGTCCAGCGTCTTCAACTCGGTGATGGAGCGGTGCGATTCGGCGGCCGGTTCCGTCTTGCCGCGTATGAGCATGTCCAGCTTGGCCGCTTCCATCTGCAACGCCTGCAACGCGTCTTCCCGGTCCAGGTCGATGCTCAGGAGCGCGGCTTCAAGCTGCTTCATGACGAGCTCCTTCTTGCCGAATTCGATGGCGTACTCCAGCTCCGCCCGGGAAAATTCGACATCCGGAAGCGTCCGCACCGCCGTTTTGCGCCCGTCATACGGAATGGCGACGCCCGGTCCGCTGACAATGGCATACCGAAGCGCGACGCGCGCCTCCCGACAGGAATCGCCGAGCTCGGCGATGCGCTTCTTCCGGTTGCCGATTCCCGCCGCGATATATTCTTTCCCCGGCTGTTCCTGAAAATGAGCGATCGGATCCCACTGGTCATCGTTCGTCAAAACGACGATCCGGTGCGGCGCGTCCTGGAGGGCATAAGTTTCCGGTCCGAGCCGTTCCGGCAATTTCCGCCAATGATCCAGCGCCATTCCGGAAAAGTCCGCGCTGCTTCGCCGGTCCGCTTCCACGACAAGCGCCAGATACGCTCCCCGTTCGGGAAACCATTCCCGCTCGACGCGCGACAGCTCATTCACATTCAGTTGACCGAGGATCAGGCGATGCAGCAGGGAATCCCTTTCCAGCGAGGCGGCCTTCTGCCGCTTGCTTCGTTCCTCGCGTTCCCCGATGATTTTTTCCTGCAGTTTGACGAACACCTGCGTAAGTTCTTCGTCATTGATCGGTTTCAGAAGGTAGTTGTCCACGCCGGCCTCGATCGCCCGTTTGGCATATTTGAATTCGCCGTAACCGGACAAAATCAGCACTTTCATTTCCGGATATTGGCTCTTGATTTGCACGTTGAGATCCAGTCCGTCTGTTCCGGGCATCCGGATATCCGTCACGACCACGTCGGGCTGCAGGCTGTCGATCAGCGCCAGCGCTTCCTTCGCGTTCTCCGCCTCGCCGACAATCTCATAGCCGATCTCCCGCCAGTTCATGCAGTTCTTGAGGAGTTCCCGCACCAAATACTCGTCATCCACGATCATCAGCCGTATTGCCGAATCCATGTCCTCCACTCCCCCCAACCTTCAGCGGGATTCGGATTGTAACGGTTGTTCCTTGTCCAACCGCGCTGTCGATCGACAGCAGATTGGGCATGTCATAAAACAGTTGAATGCGCTGAATGGTGCTCTTGAGGCCGAATCCCCCTACCGTTTCGTCCGTCGGGGGGTCATGCATGACGGACCGGATGCGGTCTTCGCTCATGCCGACGCCGTCGTCCGCCACGCTGATGATGAACCAGTCGCCGGCCTCTTTGGCGGAAATGGCGATTTTGCCTTTCTTCCCTCTCGGCATGATGCCGTGATACAGCGCGTTCTCGACCAGCGGCTGCAAAATCAGCTTGAGCAGCGGAAGTCCGATATATCGCTCGTCCGCGCGAATTTCAAGATCGATCAGATCCCGGTATCGGATGTTTTGGATGGCGACATAGCTTTTGACGATTTCCAGCTCTTTTCCGAGCGTGATGACTTCTTTGCCGTTGCTCAGACTGTTGCGGTAATAGGTCCCCAACGACTTGACCATTTTGTAGACCTGATCCGATTTTCCGGCAAACGAGAGGGAACTGATCGCATCGAACGAATTGTACAGAAAATGCGGTTTGATCTGCGCCTGAATGGCGTACAGTTCCGCCTGCCGCAATTTCTTGTGTTCATTGTGGATTTGCCCGATCAGCGACTCGATTTGCTCCACCATCCGGTTGTACCCGTTTTTCAGGATGTCCATTTCGTGACTGCCCGCTTTGAAATCCACCGGGACAAGATTGCCCGCGCCGATTTTGCGCATGGAGCTGACCAGGTGTTTGATGGGCACCGCAATGGACTGCGATATGATGAAGGAGCCGGTGATCATGACCAGCAGGCTTATGCCGAACAGGATCAGCATGACGAATTGGTAGTAGATATTTTCTCTCGCGATCTCGGCAAACGGCGTAACGGACAACACCGTCCAATCGAATCTGCTGATGTTGGTCGATGTAATCAAATACCGCATGTTGTCGTACTTGATGATCGAATAGTCGCTCTTCGGTTCTTCGGACAAAAAACCGGACCGGATCTGATCGGCCACCGGCAGTTCCGTCCCGGATTCGGACAACAAAAAGCCGGCCTGATCCAGAATTTCGACGTAGCTCACCTGATTCGTTCCGATGCGCTCATAAGACGGCTGCAGACTTTTGCCTTCCACGTTGACCACAAGCAGCCCGATCGGCTCGAGGGTGTCCGTGCTGTTGATGATTCTGGAAAAGGAAACGACGTTGTCTTTCTGCTTCGGTTCCAGCAATTGGTTCATGTTGATGGTGACCAGGGGCGATCCTTTCAGCGACAACGCCCGGTCAAGCAGACCCGACTCCCTGATCTTGTCGAATTCGACGGTCTGCATGCGGGAGCGGCCGACCGCATAGCCTTGCCCCTGCATGTCGTACAGATAGATGGATGACAGGAGGGGGGCGCTGTCCAGGAATTCCAGAAGATACAGATGGATTTTTCGCATTTCCGAGAGCTCGATGGTTCCCGCTTTCGGAAGATTGCGCTGAATCAGTTCGTTCGACAGCAGCATTTTGGAGTAGTTGTTTACATTGTCCATGGTCTGCAAGACGTTTTCGCGAATGATCGTGTTGGTTTGCTCGGACATCTGGGCCACTTTCGAAACGAGCAGCCGGGAATTGATCTCTCTGAATGCGATGCCGGAAACGGCGATGGTCAGCACGACGAGGCCGATATGGGAAAGAAGGATCTTGCTTCTCAACTTCAGTTTCATGCATGCCAGCTCCTTGATGAAGATCCGCAACCCCTGAACTAGCCTAACACAAAAAGCGGCCTTGTCGAATGAAAATTATTTTCAGGATGTGAAGAAGCGATGAATCCTTTCACCGAGCGGGTCGTGCGGCTGATCCGGAACATTCCGGCCGGCCGCGTCATGACCTACGGACAGATCGCCCGCCATGCCGGCAACCCCCGGGGCGCCCGCCAGGTCGTGCGCATTCTGCACGCGATGAGCGGGCGGCACGGGCTGCCCTGGCACCGGGTAGTGAATGCGCGGGGCGAGGTCGCGATTCCCGACGCGGCCGGCCGCGAGGAGCAGATCGAACTGTTGCGGCGCGAGGGCGTCGAGGTGGATGCGGCCGGGCGGGTGAATCTGGAGCGTTTTTTGCATGAACCGGAACGGGAGGGCGGCGCGCGGTGAGACCCGGCGCATCCGGGCCGGCGGCCGAAGGGCCTCCGCGGCGCGGGAAGCGGAGGCCGCCGCGGATCCGTCCGCATCGGTCCGAAAGCGAAGGTCTCCCTGGACCGGGGTCCAGGTTCAAAAACCGCCCCCGGTCCGTTTTGTGCGCACTTGATTCTTCCTAGAATAGAGTCAGAAGGAACGAACCCGGTTGGAAAGGCGGTGAACGGTTTGAACGGCAAAACGGCACTCGGCGTCATTCTCGTTGCGTTCGGCGCACTGGTCGCGCTCCGGTTTTTCGGCATCTCGCTCGGTCCGATCTTCGGCTTCCTCTTCCCGATCATCCTGATCGGTCTCGGATACGTCGGCCTGAAGAACGGCAAGAACTGGCTCGGCATCATCCTGATCGCCGTCGGCGCGATCATGCTCCTCGTCAGATTGTCCGGCGTGTTCTTCCTGATTCTTGCGATCCTGGCCATCGTGGCCGGCATCTCGATGATCAGGGGCAGAGGCAGAAAGGTATACTGATCCACCCGAATTTTCGATAGACAAACGATCATTCCACGAGAAACGGAGGTCATGCGATGAGCAGTCTGATCAAGCGCGTGCGCGACATCACGGTGGCGACGCTGAACGAGCGGCTCGAGCGGGCGGAAGACCCGGTGCGGCTCATAGACCAGTTCCTGTGGGCGACGCGGGAAGAGATCATCCAGGCTGAACGGCTGTACCAGCAGTATTCGGCCCATGCGAACAGCCTGCGGGCGCAATGGCTGCAGGCCGAGCAGCAGGCGGAGAAGCGCGAGCAGCAGGCGATCACCGCGCTCAAGGCCGGCGAGGAGCATCTGGCGCGGCTCGCGCTGACGGAGAAGCAGCACCACGCGCAGCGCGCGCAGCAATACAAGGAACTGTACGAGACGAGCCAGGCCAACGTGACCGAGCTGGAGGAGCTGCTGCGGGAGTTGCGCAGCGAATACCAGGCGGTCTACGACAAGCGCGAGTACTACGTGGCGCGCATGGAGTCGCTCCGGCTGCAGCAGCGGATGAACGAGCGCTTCGGCTCGCTGCTCGGCCATCCGGACAACGTGTTCCGCAAGCTCGACGACCGGATCACCGACATGGAGCTCGAAGCGCGCAGCCTGCGGGAAATCCGCCGGTCCGAGTCGCCCCGCATTCCGGCAAGTTCGCCCGAGCAGATCGAACTCGAACTGGAGCAGCTGAGACGCAAGATCGAGAAAGAAGGCTGATACCCGATGAAAATTTACCGCTCCACATACGACAAAAAGTTGACCGGTCTGTGCGGCGGTCTGGCGGAGGCCATGGGCGTCGACGCGACGCTGCTTCGCATCGTCGCGATCGTGCTGGCGGTCGTCACGAGCGGGGGGTTCATCCTCATCTACATTCTGGCGGCGGCCGTCGTCCCGAAGGAACCGCCCTACCACAACCCGTACGGACGCGGTCCGGGCGGATACGGCGGTTATCCGCCGGGCGGCGGAGGCTACTGGAATCCGCATCACGGCGGCTGGAGAAATCCCGGCTACGGTCCCGGCGCTCCGGGCAACGGTCCCGACTACGGCCCGCGGCCGCAATATCAGACGCCGCCCCCGAAACCGAGCGATCTGGACGCGATGATGGAAGATCTGGAGAAGAAGGCGCTCCGCAAGGAAATCGAAGAGCTGAAAGCCAAAATTCGCAAGCTCGAGAAAGGAGAATGAACCATGGGAGTGTTCAAGCGTTTGAAAGACATGACGAAGGCTTCCCTGCATGAAATGCTCGACAAGCTGGAAGACCCGGTCGTCATGCTGAATCAGTATCTGCGCGACATGGAGGCGGAGATTCATCAGGCGGAGGTCACGGTCGCGAAGCAGATGGCCAACGAGCGCCGCATGAAGCAGCGCCTCGAGGAAGCGGCCCGCAACGCGATCGACCGCGAGTCGAAGGCCGAGCAGGCGCTCCGCACCGGCCGCGAGGACCTGGCGCGCAAGCTGCTGGAGGAGAAGATCTACTTCGACCAGAAGACGGCGGAGTACAGCGATCTGCACGCGCAGGCCGAGCAGCAGGCCGAGGCGCTGAAGGCGCAGCTGCGCGAAATGAAGGACGAGTACTACCAGCTGCGCAACAAGCGGAACGAGCTGGTCGCGCGGGCGCAAATGGCGAAGGCGCAAAAGCAGCTGGCGCAGATCACGAACACGCACACGATCGAGAGCGGCAACGCGGCGCGCGGCTTCGCGCGGATGGAGGAGAAGATCCTGCAGATGGAGGCGGAAGCCGAAGTACTCCGCACGCCGGGATTCTACGGCGGGACGGCCGCGGCGCCGACGCTCGATCCGGCGAAGGAACTCGAGGTCGAAGCGCAGCTCCAGGCGCTCAAGAACAGACTCAATCAAAGCGCCGGCGAATAAGCCGGGCCGTGCCGCGGGCGCGCCGCAGAGGAAGCGTCCGCGGCTTTCGCGCTGCCGCGGGCTGAAGCGGTTGGGCGGATGCGGAATGCGCGCGGCGTGAAGAGGAAGGTTGCGGCAACGCTTTACGTTTTTTGCGCCGGACTGATACGATAGGGATGAGGGCAAGGCCGGCTTCGGCCGGCGGGAGGAAGGAGCGGCGGCATGTCGGCGGACAGAATGGCGGATCGCGCGCCGGCGCCGGGAAGGCCCGGCAATCCCCGCAACCAGGTCAAGCCGAAGCGCAACGCGGCCGAGATGATGCTCTGGCTCGTCGTGCTGCTCGGCATGATGGTTCTGGTGCTGCAGGGCACGGGGTATGTGAGGATATTCAAGCTGCAGGAGCGGGCGGCGGCCATCGTGCTGACGCTCATCGGGCTCGGCCTCGGCGTGGCGGCGCTGTACAGCTATGTGCAGGGGCTCAAGCTGAAGCGGAAGCTGATGAAGCTGGCGGAACAGCAGCTCAGGCGTCGGCCGGTGACGCTCGCCGGGGCCGAGGACGGCGAAGGCGAAGGGACCGGCGAGGACGACAATCCCGAGGAGCGGATCCGCAAGGAGCAGCTGAAGTTCAAGGCGATTACCGAGGAGCGCCAGCGGCTCGCCCGCGAGCTGCACGACGCGGTCAGCCAGCAGTTGTTCGCGATCTCGATGACCGCCACCGCGGTCAAGCGGACGCTGGACAAGGATTTCGAGCGGGCGAAGCGGCAGGTGGAACTGATCGAGGAGATGGCGTCCGTCGCACAGTCGGAAATGCGCGCCCTGCTGCTGCATCTCAGGCCGGTCCATCTGGACGGCAAGCGGCTGCCGCAGGCGCTGGAGGCGCTCGTCGGGGAGCTGCGGCAGAAGGTGCCGAACATGGCGATCGTGCTCGAGATGGAGCCGCATCTGGCGATTCTGCCGGAGGCGGAGGACCATCTGTTCCGCATCGTGCAGGAGGCGCTGTCGAACACGCTGCGCCACGCGAAGGCTTCGCGCATGGATATCCTGTTGCGGCCGGATCAGGGCGAATTGCGCCTGATCATGCGGGACGACGGCGTCGGATTCGACATGGAGGCGAAGAAGCAGACTTCGTACGGTCTGCTGACGATGGAGGAGCGCGTGCACGAGATGGGCGGCGTGATGTCGCTGCGTTCGGCGCCGGGCGAAGGCACGGAAATCGATATCCGGGTGCCGGTACTCATGGAAGAGAGGGACGGATGAAGGGATGGATCAGCCGATCAAGGTGCTGCTTGTCGACGATCACGAGATGGTGCGCATCGGCCTGGCGGCCGTGCTGGACACGGAGGAAGGCATCGAGGTCGTCGGCGAAGCTTCGGACGGCCGCGAGGGACTCAGGCTCGCGCAGATGTACAAGCCGGATGTCGTTCTCATGGATCTCGTCATGGACGGGATGGACGGCGTCGAGACGACGCGCCGGCTGATGGAGATGCTGCCGGAGTGCAAGGTCATCGTCTTGACGAGCTACATCGACGACAGCAAGATGTACCCGGTCATTGAGGCGGGGGCGTTCTCGTACCTGCTGAAGACGTCGCGCGCGACGGAAATCGCGGAGGCGATCCGGGCGGCGGCGAGGGGACAGTCGGTGCTCGAGTCGCAGGTGGCGGCGAAGATGATGAACCGGTTCCGTCAGCCGCAGCGGGCGCAGACGCCCGCGCCGCACGAATCGCTGACCGATCGCGAGATGGAGGTGCTCAAGCTGCTCGCCCAGGGGCTGTCCAACCAGGAGATCGCGGATAAGCTGTTCATCGGCGTGAAGACGGTGAAGTACCATATCACGAACATTTTCTCGAAGCTGGGCGTGGAGGACCGGACGCAGGCCGCGATCTACGCGCACAAGCAGGGGCTCGCGGACTGACGGGTCCGGGGCATCAAGGAGGACAATGGCGAACCGCCGGAGGGCGGTTTTTTCTTTTGGCCGGATGTGTTCGTCGGTCGGGGGACGGCGGGGTCATGTCGGGAGCAGGCGGGGTCATGTCGGGAGCAGGCGGGGTCATGTCGGGAGCAGGCGGGGTCATGTCGGGAACAGGCGGGGGCGGATGAAGGAGCAAATGCCTTCCACGTCGTCGCGGCCGTAAACGGGCAGGCCGGGCGCGTGCGGCCGCCAGTCTGAGCCGGACGGCACGATCGCGGCGATCGCGTTCGGCAGGCCGAGCAGCGGCAGATCCGCGTCGCCGCGCAGCAGGACGAGCTTCGGATGGGGCGCGTCCTTGAAGCCTTCGACGAGCACGAGGTCGGTCTCCGCCTCCGCGGCGAGCATGACGAGCCTGTCCAGCGTCGCGGGACGGTTGTGTGTCCAGACCGTGCGGCCCGGCGACGAGATCGCGACGAAGTCGGCGCCGGCCTCCGCCATCTTCCGGGTGTCGGTGCCGGGGCGGTCGAATTCGAAGTCGTGGGCGTCGTGCTTGATGGCGGCGACGGACAAGCCTTCGGCGCGGAACCGGCGGACGAGCGCGGCGAGCAGGGTTGTTTTGCCGCTGTCTTTGTATCCGACGATCTGGAGAATCGGGGGTCCCGGGGATGGCATGGTCGTTCGACTTCCTTTCATCCTGCTCATTCGTCGCGTCCGCGGGAGAAGACGTGCGCCGCCGCGAACGCGGCCAGGAACGCGAACAGCAGCCCGACGCTCCAGCCGATGATCTCCGCGTGCGGGTGCGCGTTCCGGAGCAGGCTTCCGCCGATGATCCCGCCGGCGGCGAGCAGCAGCAGGGCGACCAGGATTCGCGGCATGTGCGCGCGCACGGGGCTCACCTCCAAGGCCATTGTAGCACATGGCGGCCCGGGCGGGGATGGCGCGGGCGGAGGCGGCGAGCCGGGCTTGGGCGGGAAGGCTGGCGGGGCGCTCCCCCGCGTCGTCTCAATAATACGTCGAATCGAAATACCAGCCGGAGGCGGGCGTTCCCGGACGCGCTTGCGCGCCGCCCGAGGCGTCGGGTGCGTAGGTGCCGGCTTCCCGCATCTCCGGGTGGATCAGCGCTTCGGCGGGCAGCGCGAGGAACCGTTCCATCGTCCGGACGATGCCGGCGGCCCAGCCGTCCGCCTCCGCGAGTTCGAACCGCACGCGCTCCGGCTCGTCCCGGACAGCGTCCAGCAGCCGGGGCTCGTCCAGCGCCCATCCGTCGTCCGACCGCGCGATGCCGAGCCGCTCCGCGGCGTCCGTCAATACCGCCGCGTCGAGCTCGCGCAGCAGCGCCGGATGGAGGCCGCCGGCGCTCTCCCGGTGGATGCCGGCCATCGCGTCGAGTTCGCCGACGGCCGCCAGGACTTCGGCCGCGATCGCGCCCGCGTCGTATCCGACCGTCACGTCGTACGCGCCGGACGCCGACGGCCGCCACGCGAGCCGGACCCGGCCCCGATCCAGGGACGCCGCGTTCACCGGCGCGGTCCGGACGGGGCCGCCGTCCACGCTGTAGACGGCGTCCTCCGCCGTGGCCGTCACCGTGCCGATGCCGGTCGCGCTGACGGCGCTGCCGTCCTCGTCCGCGAGCTCGAACGCCCCGCCGCTGCCCGTCGCCGTTCCGGCGAGCTCCAACCAGACGAGGCGCAGCTTCCGGATCTCCCGCCGCTCAGCCCGCACGCCGGCCTCCGCGCCGTTGATCGCGCCGGCCAGCCGCGCCAGCGCCACGGCGTTCGTATCGCTTCCGTCGATTTCCACCGCAAGCGTATGCGTCGCCCCGGCGCAAGTCAGACGGAACAGGTGCCGGCCCGGCTCGATGACCGACCGGCCCCGCGCCGCCAGCTCGAAGCCGCGGTTCCGCTGCGCGCGGGCCGTCCGCTCGATCACGATGCGATGGACGCCCGGCGTCGCCGAGTCCCGCGCCTCGCCGGCCAGCGCCTCCGGATCGCTGGTCCGGACGCCGCGGCGCGACCAGAGGGAAGCATCGGCAAGCCGGCCGAACGCGTCTCTCGCCCGGCCGGCCGCCGCAAGCCACGCGGCGGCGCTTCCGGCCGCGCGTCTGCGCTCGTCCGACGCGTCGGGCGCGCCGCGCGGAGGCCTGCCGGACGATTCGCGTTCCCTGTCCGCCGGACGGACGGGCGGCAGGCCGCCGTCGATCCGCCGGATTCGCCGCAAGCTGACGGGGTCGACTTTCATCGGCGTTCCCTCCCGGGCGGCGCAAGGCGTGCGCCTTGATGCGTCAATTCTGCTGAATTAATTGTAAGGTTTTGCATGCGGAAAGTCCATCCGGGAGGAACGCGCGCGGCGTGCGCTCCTACAGGATCAGAAACACCAGCGCGATCAGCGCCAGGTCCAGCGCCAGCCGCGGACCGAAGAGGGCATACGGCGGCACGTATCCGCCTCCCCAGGGGCCGTATTCCGGGTAGCCGCCCCATTCGCCGGCGAATCCGGCCGCGCGGGCCGCTTCTCCCGCCTGTTTCCGGCTTCCCTTCCGGCTTCCGGACCGCTCCCGGCCGCGCCGCTTCCCTTTCGCTTCGGACGGTTGTCCGGTCACTTCGCCGTGTTCGACGCCCGCGTCCTCGTTCAGGACGAGGCGTCCGCCGCGGCAGTGTCCGAGGATGCCGACGTGCCGCGTCCCGTCCCGCATGACGACGCATACCAGCTGTCCGCGGAACTGGTCGAGATTTTCTTCCGTAAGCGGATAGATCGGTTCCATATCCGCATCGCCTCCTTTCCTTCCCCGGCATCAAAACGGGGGACAGCCGCGATTCAATATATTCACCCAGGGGCGAATGCGCATCGTCATTCGCCCACGCGCGGCCGGATGGCGATCGGCGGGCGATTGTGATACACTACATACCATGTAATGCAGTGGAAACGACACATGGCTTCGGGGAGAATGAGGGGATCGATGACAGTCCGAGTGAATCAGGTGCCGCAAGCGGGCAGGACGGAAGGCGCCGTCATCCATCTGTTCGGCGCGACCGGCGATCTTGCGAAGCGCAAGCTGTACCCCGCCCTGTTCAGTCTGTACAAGGAAGGCAAACTCGGCGAGGATTTCGCCGTCGTCGGGCTGGCGCGCCGGCCGCGCACGGACGGAGAGTTCCGCGCGGACGTGCTCGCCTCGGTCCGGGAGTTCTGCCGGTACAAGCCGGACGACGGGGAGCTGTGGAGCCGGTTCGAGAAGCATTTCGTCTACAAGTCGCTGGACATCCACAATCCGGACGGTTTCCGCGAGCTGGCCCGGCTGACGGAGCGCCTGGAGGAGGCGTTCGGCGTTCCGGGCAACCGGCTGTTCTATCTCGCGCTCGCTCCCGAGCTGTTCGGCCCGGTGTCGCACAACCTGCGCGAAGGCGGTCTGCTGGACACGGGCGGCTGGCGCCGGCTCGTCATCGAGAAGCCGTTCGGCTACGACCGGAAGTCGGCGCGGGAGCTCAACGAGCAGCTGGCGCGGGTGTTCCGGGAAGAGGAGATCTACCGGATCGACCATTACCTCGGCAAGGAAATGGTGCAGAACATCGAGGTGATCCGGTTCGCGAACGGCATTTTCGAACCGCTGTGGAACAACCGGCACATCGCGAACGTCCAGATCACGCTCGCCGAGACGGTCGGAGTGGAGGACCGCGGCGGCTACTACGACAAATCCGGCGCATTGCGCGACATGGCGCAGAACCACATGCTGCAGATGCTCGCGATGATCGCGATGGAGCCGCCGAGCCGGCTGCATCCCGAGGACATCCGCGACGAGAAGGTGAAGGTGCTCCGCTCGCTGCGGCCGCTGGCGACGCCGGAAGAGGTGTTCCGTCATGTCGTGCGCGGCCAGTACACGGCCGGCGCGCTCAGGGGCAAGCCGCTCAAGGGATATCGCGAGGAGGATTCGGTCGATCCCGGTTCGGTCACGGAGACGTATTTTGCCGCGCGGGTGTTCATCGACAACTTCCGCTGGGCCGGCGTGCCGTTCTATATCCGGACGGGCAAGCGGCTGCCGGTGAAGACGACCGAGGTCGTGATCGAGTTCCGGAACGCGCCGCCGGGCGTGCTGTTCCGGACGCGGAACGAGCTGGCGCCGAATCTGCTCGTCATCCGGGTCAACCCGATGGAGGGCATCTACATCAAGATCAACGCGAAGAAGCCGGGCAGCGACGCGGATATCCAGCCGGTCGCGATGGAGTTCTGCCAGAGCTGCCAGGTCGGGCTCAACACGCCGGAGGCTTACGAGCGGCTGCTGTTCGATGCGATTCGCGGCGACTCGACGTACTTCACCCGCTGGGACGAAGTCGATCTCGCCTGGGCGTTCGTCGACCGGATCGCCGAGGCGTGGCGGCTGCCGGAGTCGGAGCTGCTCTTCTATCCGGCCGGCACCTGGGGACCGGAGCGCGCGGCGCAGCTGCTCGCCGAGGATGGCTTCCACTGGTGGCCGGTGAACGGGCAGGACGAGGACAACGTCATCTGGATCAGCAACACGAAATAATTCACGAGCCGGAAGGGGAGGAACGGACATGCAGCGCATCATCGACATTTCGATGACGATTCACGAGGGCATGCAGGTGTACAAGAACAAGGAGGAGAAAAAGCCGAAGATCTACAACACCTCGAACCATGAGACGGGCAAGGTGCACGAGAGCCGCATCGACATTGACGTCCATTGCGGCACGCATGTCGACGCGCCGCTGCACATGCTGGCCGGGGGCGAGACGATCGAGACGATCGGGCTGGAGCAGCTCGTCGGCCCGGCGCGCGTGCTCGATATGACCCATGTGGACGACGCGATCACGAAGGACGATCTCGTGCCGCACGGCATCCAGCGCGGGGAGCGGATTCTGCTCAAGACGAAGAGCTCGCTCACGGACGAGTTCCTGATGGATTTCGTCTATCTGCGCGAAGACGGCGCGCAGTACCTGATCGAGCGCGGCGTGACGCTGGTCGGCACCGACGCGCTCGGCATCGAGCGGGCGCAGCCGGAGTACACGACGCACCGGCCGCTGCTCCGAAACCGCATCGTCATCGTCGAAGGGCTCCGGCTCGCCCATGTCGAACCGGGCAGCTACTGGCTCGTCATTGCGCCGCTCAAGCTGACGGGCATTGACGCGGCGCCGGCGCGCGCGTTCCTGATCGGATAAAGATGGCATGAACCGGACAAGCGGGTCTGCGAAACGGTTTTCGCGGCCCGCTTGTTGTCTTGGGCTGCGAAAGTCCGTAAAATCGCAACTAATATCGGTAGTTCCCGACACGCTCCCGCGCAATGCGATCGGTTAGATTGGAAGTATCATTCGGGAGGGCTGAACCGTGCGACTGCGCCCCAGACTCGTCAATCCGCTGACCCGGCTGAAGCTGAAGCGGCAGCTGGTGCTGCTCTTCCTCCTCATCATGGTGCCGGTGTACGCCCTGCATCTCTACGCCAGCTGGAGAGCCGAGCAGATTCTGAAAAACAACGTCACGAACGCCTACATCGAGCTGAACAAGCAGAACTACAGCCTCATCGAGCGGGAGATCGACACGATCAACAAAATTACGCGGACGATTCTGCAAAACCCGGTGCTGCAGCGGCTCGGAAGTCCGGAGCAGTATTCGGCTTACGAGCGGATCAAGCAGTTCGAGGCGCTCGACGAGCTGCTGGCCAGCTACTCCACGGCGATGAGCGGCTCGCGGGCGGTCGACTATTCGTTCTATGCGCATGATCCCGAGGGCTACTTCTCTTTCGCGCCGAGCACGCAGCTGTCGACCCGCGGGGTGTATTTTTTCGGCGATGACGAGATGCCGGACTGGTACCCGGAAGCGCTGGAGAAGAAGGGGACCGGCTATCTGAAAATATTCGCGGAATACGGTTCGATCGCGAAACAGCCGACGCTGGCCTACGTGCGGGCGGTGAACAGCACCGAGCGGGCGGACCGGCCGATCGGCGTCCTGGTCGCGACCGGCGTCGAGCATATCGTCCGCGAGTCGCTGAATACGGTTACACTGCCGGAAGGCGAAATCTACTTCACAAGCGGCGACGATCAGGTGCTCGCTTCAAGCGCGGGCGGGATCGGGCATGCGATCGACGTGCCGGGCAAGGAGAAGATGACGTCCTACCAGGGGATTTACAGCGTCATGCACGAGGATCATATCTACGTTGTGCGTTATGACTCCTATCGCCAGCAGAAGCTGGTGTACCGCATCCCCGTCGAGGCGCTGCTCAGCCGGCAGACCGAGCTCCGGCGGGCGATCCAGACGATCACGATCGGCCTCACGTTCGCGGTGATCCTGTTCATGTTCTACTTCTGGCGCTCGCTGATGAATCCGCTGCAGAAGCTGGTCGGCTTCGTCCGGCAGTACGAGCCCGGCGGATCGCTGCCGGAGCATCGCGAGACGGGACGGAACGACGAAATCGGCGTGCTCATGTCGTCCGTCCATGCGATGGCTTCCCGCCTCAACGCGCTGTTCGAGAATCAGTACAAGCTCGAGATCAAGCAGCGCGAGGCGCAGCTCAAGCTGCTGTACGAGCAGATCAATCCGCACCTCCTGTACAACACGCTCGAAAGCATCTATTGGAAATGCTCGCTCGACGGCCATTCGGAATCGGCGCAGATGATCAAGGAGCTGTCCAAGCTGATGCGCATTGCGCTGAGCCGCGGCAAGGAACTGATCCCGCTCCGGGACGAGCTGGAGCACGCCCGCGCCTACGTCAATCTGCAGAAAATGCGCTATGAGTACGGCTTCCGCGTGCATTGGGATGTGGACGAGGCGCTGCTTATGACGCCGATCCCGAAGATCACGCTGCAGCCGCTGATCGAGAACGCGATCATCCACGGGGTCAAGGCGATGGAGGACGAGGGGGAGATCGCGGTCACCGGACGCATCGAGGACGGCCGCGCGGTCATCCGCGTCGCCGACAACGGCTACCGGGAAGCCGATCTCGCCTTGCTGCGCCGGCTGGTGAGCGGGGAGGAGGACGACCCCGACCGCGGCTACGGCATCCGCAACATTCAGCAGCGGTTCCGGCTGCATTTCGGGGACAAGTACGGATTAAGCTACGAGAAGCGCGAGGGAGGCGGGCTTGAGGCGAAGCTTACGCTGCCGCTTCATTTCGAGCCGATCGGATGAACATGAAGGGGGAACCGCCGTGTATACCGTGCTCATCGTCGACGACGAGCCGCTCATCTGCCAGGGAATCCGCAGCCTGCTCGCCGATTCCGGGCTTCCGATCGACAACATCGTCACGTCGACGAGCGGCCATGAAGCGCTCGATCATGTGCGCATGGAGGACGTCGATCTGATCATCACCGACATCCAGATGCCCGGGATGAGCGGGATCGAGCTGATGCATCAGGCGAAAATGATCAAGCCGTGGGTGCAGACGGTCGTCGTGTCGGCGCACGAGTCGTTCCAGTACGCGCAGATGGCGATCCGGCTCGGGGCGAAGGACTATCTCATCAAGCCGCTCGACCACGGGCAGTTTCTGGACCGGGTGCGCGACGTGCTGCTCACGGCGGAAAAGCCGCGGGAGCCCGCCGTGGACGAGGGCGCGGAAGGCGGCCGCGAACGGTTCCGGATGCGGGAGCTTAAGCCGCGCCAGATCGAAGCGCTGCAAGGGCTGCTCGCGGGAGCGGTGTGCGAGCCGGATGCGCTGAAGGGGCTTGGCATCGACGTGAGCGGGCCTTATTTTTCCGTGATCCGGTTGCGGCTCCGCATCGGGGAACGTCCGCTGAGCGGGAAGGAGAAGGAGCTGCTGCGCTACGGGGCGCTCAACATCGTGTGCGAGCTGCTCGACGGCGAGTGGCGGCACTATGCGTTCCATTCCGGGCGGGACGAGATCACCATCGTGCTGCAATGGGATTTGTCCCGGGATCCGGAGGCGTCCGTCAGTCCGATCCATCAGATGGAGATGCTCGCGCGAAGCCTGCACCACAATCTTCAGAAGTATCTGGGAGTCGGCTCTGTCGCCGGTTTCAGCCAGATGCTGGCGGGCGTCCGGTATTTGCCGGAGCTGAACGAACAGAGCCGCAAGGCGATCGAGTGGAACCGCGGCCATGACGACCATCATGTGTTCTACTACGGCGATCTGCAGCGGGGACCGTATCAGGAAGAGCCGACCGAGGAAGAGCTCCGCGTGCGGAACAACCGGATCGTCGAGACGGCGAAGGCTTACATCGACGAACACTACGCGAAAAAAGGGCTTACCCTGCTCGAAGTGGCGCAGCAGATCCATGTCAGCCCGAACTATTTGAGCTATCTCTTCAAGAAGTACACGGGCTGCAATCTGTGGGAATACGTCGTCAAGCTGCGCATGGAGGAGAGCCGCCGGCTGCTCATGCACACCGACATGCGGCGCTACGAGATCGCGGAGAAGGTCGGGTACGAATCGCCGGAGCACTTCAGCAAGATGTTCAAGAAGTATTTCGGGGTCAGCCCGAGCGAGTTGAAAAAGTAACCGTAAGATCAGCCATCATGTCGATAGAACCGCACATTCAACGCAGGCGCCCTCGTCCCTACAATGGGAGAAAAAAGCGAAAGGGAATGAGGGAAGCTGAGGAAATATTTCTGGGGCTGCGCGTTTCTCCTGCCGGCGGCCGCGATTTTCATCGTGTTCCTGTGGCTGCCGATTGCGAAAGGGTTCGTGTACAGTTTCTACCATGTCGATTTCGTCCACGGCAACACATTCGCCGGGCTGGACAATTACCGGACCGTGCTGGGCGACCGGGACTTGATGATCTCGGTCCGGAACACGCTCTATTTCGTCGCGCTGTGTCTGGCGATCGGCTTCTGGGTGCCGATTTTTTTTGCCCTGGCGGTGTCGGAGCTGCGGCGGTTCCAGGGCTTCGTGCGCGCGTCCGCGTACCTGCCCAACGTCGTGCCGCTCGTCGTGCTGTACGGGCTGTGGCGCTGGTTCTACGATCCCGTGGGGCCGATCAACGCCGCGCTGCAAAGGCTGGGCCTCGATTCCGTCGCCTTCATGACCGATCCGGACTGGTCGATGGTCTCGATCGTCATCATGGAGACGTGGCAGCAGTTCGGCGCCGCGATGCTGATCTATCTGGCCGCGGTGCTCAGCATTCCGCGGGACTGGTATGAAGCGGCCGAGATTGACGGGGCCGGCATCTGGGCGCGCATCCGCCACATTACGCTGCCGTCGATCCGCAATCTCGTGCTGCTCATGCTCGTGATGCAGCTGATCGCCACGTCGCAGAGCTACCAGTCGCAGCTGGCGATGCTGGACGGCGGGCCGATGAAGGCAACGCTGACGTACGCGCTGCTCATCGTGAAGTACGCGACGACGAAGCTCGAGATCGGCGCCGCTTCCGCGCTCGGCGTGCTGATGTTCCTCGTGCTGGCGCTGCTTGCGTTCATCCGGAATCGTCTGTCGGACAGAGGGGCGGGCGCATGATGAGAAGTGTGAAGGGTATGGAGCGCGGCATTTTGTCCCGGTACGATTTTCGCCGGCCGGGCGTGAAGTTGGTGTACGGCCTGGTTGTCCTGATCATCGCGCTGATGGTCGTCTCGATGCTCTACCCGATTTTCGTGACGCTGTTCAACGGGCTGAAGACGAACGCGGCCGTCAACTCGTTCCCGCCGACCTTTTTCCCGGACGGATGGCATTGGCGCAACTACCGGGAAGGCTGGCAGTTTTTCGACATGCCGCTGTATTTGCGGAACACGCTGCTCATTTTCGGCGGAAATGCGGTTGTTGTATTCGGCGTGCTGGGGGCGGCGGCGTTCAGTCTGTCCCATCTCCGGGTGCCGTATCGGCGGGCGGTGACGACGTTCTTCCTGATGACGCTGTTCATTCCGCCGACGACGTACATCATCCCGAACTTCGTCAACATCAAGGAGCTCGGACTGATGAACAGCTTTTGGGCGTTCTGGCTGCCGGCGGGCGCCAACGCGTTCTATCTGCTGCTGCTGAAGACGTTCATGGACGGGATTCACCATGAGCTGTTCGAAGCCGCGCGGATGGACGGCGCTTCGGACTGGCGGTGTTTCAGCCGGATCGCGCTGCCGCTGTCGGTGCCGATTTATTCGACGCTGGCGATTTTCATTTTCTCGACGGCGTGGAACGACTGGTTCTGGCCTTCGCTCATTATGCACAAGAGCACGATGTACCCGCTGTCGACCGCGATTTACAAGTACGTCATCGGCGCGCGGCAGCTGGATCTGAACATCCGGTTCGCGATTCTGTCCATCGTCATGATCCCGCCGATCGCGGTGTTCCTGCTGTTCCAGCGGTTCATCATGAGCGGGCTGCAGCTGGGCAGCGTGAAGGGGTGATGGCACCGGTCGGCCGGTGCCGGGTGATGGCATCGGGGGCTGTTGGACGGGCGCCGGTCGGCTGGTTGCCGGGTGATGGCATCGGGTGTGTATCGCGGTTGGCGCCGGAGGTGTGCCGGCCAATGGGCATCGGGTGTGCGTCGCGGTTGGCGACGGGGTGCGACTGGGCAACGGGCAGCGGGTGTGCGTCGCGGTTGGCGCCGGGGGTGCGCCTGGGCAACGAGCAGCGGGTGTGTATCGCGGTTGGCGCCGGAGGTGTGCCGGAAATGGTCACCGGGTGTGCGTCGGGCGGTGGATTTTTGGCTGCCGCGGCCGGGAGCACCTTCGTAATCTTGCACACTAACGGAGTAGGAACGCACATTCAGCTCATGGAGCGCTTGCACTATGATGGGGCTGTAACATGATCCAACGAAAAAAGGGGAGTTATGGGATGCGCAAGTTGATGGCATTGGCCTGCTGTCTCGTGCTCTTGGGGACGATCATCGCCGCTTGCGGCGGTGGCGGCGGCCAGAAGGACAATCAGGCGGGATCGTCGGGCGGCACGACTGCCGAAAACGGCAAATCGTCGGGGAATGCGTCCGGTTCGTCCGGCCGGCAGGAGGAAACGCCGGAGGAAGTCACGATCAGCATTTACTATCCGCTGCCGGACCAGACGGAAGCAAGACGGCTCGAAGACGACAAGATCCGCCGCTTCCAAGAGAAATATCCGCACGTCAACATCGTGAAGAGCGACTGGCATTATTCGGTGGACGAGATCGGTCTGAAGATGGCCGCCAACGAAGCGCCGACCTTCTTCAACACCTGGGCGACCGAGGCGAAGTTTCTGGTGGAGAAGGGCTGGGCGGCCGACATTACGGAGCTGTGGAACCAATATCCGTACAAGGATCAGATCAATCCGGTGCTGGCGAACCAGTTCATCATTGACGGCCGGGTGTACGGCATTCCGCAGAAAGGGTACACGACCAGCATCGTCATGAACAAGAAGCTGCTGGACGACAAGGGCGTGCCGGTGCCGGGCTACGACTGGACATGGGAAGACATGCTGCGGACCGCCCAGGCGGTGGCGGAGCCGGACAAGGGCATCGCCGGCATCGCGCCGATGGGCAAAGGCAACGAAGCGGGCTGGAACTGGACGAATTTCCTGTTCGAAGCCGGCGGCGAGATCCAGGAAGTGAAGGACGGCAAGGTGACGGCGGTGTTCAACGCCGAGGCCGGACTGAAGGCGCTGGAGCTGTATCACCGGCTCCGGTGGGAAGCGAACGCGATCCCGCAGGACTGGGCGCTCAACTGGGGCGAAGCGGTCGGCGCCTTCGCGCAGGGGCGAACGGCGATGGTCATCGCGGGCGCGGAAGGCCCGCTCGATCAGGCGCTGAATCAGGGCGGCATGCTGCCGGAGAACGTGCTGACGTTCCCGATGCCCGCTTATGAGCAGGGCGGCCGGCACATCGGGGTGCTGGGCGGCGACTGGCTCGTCATCAACCCGAACGCGACGCCCGCCGAGCAGAAGGCGGCTTTCGACTACATCACGTTCGACTATTTCACGGACGATTATCTGGAATCGCTGGAGCGGGACATTCAGGCGCGCCAGGCGGAAGGGAAGTTCTTCGTCCCGCCGCAGTTCAACTACTTCGACAACAACTCGGAGTACGGGCGGAAGGTGCAGGCGATTTATGAGCGGTACGACAACGTGTACAAGTACGATCCGGAGTCGAGCCGGCTGCTGGACGGCAAGCCGGAGGCGCAATACCATACGCAGGATTATTACGCGGCGATGACGAACGTCATCCAGAAGGTGTTCTCGGAGAAGGGCGTCGATCTGAAGAAGGAGCTGGATGCGGCGGCCGCGCAGGTGCAGGCGGATTATTTTGACAAGATTGTGATGGAGTAGCGGGTGAGCGTTGCCGTTGCGGCGTTCTGCGGGTCGGGGGACTCGCGGGGCGCCTTGTTTTTTTGTTGCGCGGGTGGGGTTGCGGCAGGCGGTTGTTCGCGGGCGGTTTCCGGCGGCCGGGTTCGCGTTCCGGTGCGCGGTTCGGCCTCGTCAGCAGGGAAAAGTTTGGTTTCGGGTTTCGGGCGTGGTATGCTCGGAGCGCGGGTGTTTTTTTGGAGGGATGGCATATGTCGAAGTCCAGGCGGCTGCTGGAGCTGATGATGGCCGTGAACCGGAAGCGCCGATTCAAGGTGCGCGAGCTGGCCGAGGAGTTCGGGGTGTCCACGCGGACGATGCTGCGGGATTTGCAGACATTGAGCGAGCTGGGCGTGCCGCTCTATTCGGAGACGGGGCCGCACGGCGGCTATCAGGTGCTGCGGGAGCGGGTGCTGGCGCCGATCGCGTTCACGGAAGGGGAGGCCGCGGCCGTCTTCTTCGCGATCCATGCGCTGCGCCATTATGCGGAGCTGCCGTTCGAGGCCGAGGCGGAATCGACGGAGCGAAAGTTCTACCTGAACATGCCCGGCGACATCCGGGAGCGGATCGACGGGATGAAGGACCGGGTCGACTTCCTGGCGCCGAAGCGGCGGGCGAAGGCGCCTTGGCTGAGGCGGCTGCTCGATGCCGCCATTCGGGGGCAGGCGCTGCGGATCGAATACGAGGCGAAGGATGGCGTGGCCGAGATGCGGCGCATCCGGCCGGCGCTGCTGTACGCGGACGGCGGTTTCTGGTACTGCACCGCCTACTGTTATAAGCGCGGGGGGTACCGGGTGTTCCGATGCGATCGGGTCCGGAGCGCGCAGCCGGAAGAGGCGGACCTGCAGCCGCTGGATCCGGCCGAGGTGCGGGAGGCGCGGCGCAAGGCTGCGGAATCCGGGGAGCGGGTGCGCCTGCGGGCGGCGCTGACCGCCGAGGGCGTGCGCCAATGGGAGAGCAAGCATTGGCTGGCGCCGATGGTTGCGGTGAAGGCTGACGGCAGCGGAACGGTCGATGCGGAGGTGCCGCGCGGCGATCTGCCGTATTTTGCGGAGCTTTTTATTGCGCTGGGGAGCGAGGCCGAGGCGGAGGGGCCGGAGGAGCTCCGGGCGGAAATCCGCCGTCGGCTGGGGGAGCGGATGGCGCGCTATCGTTAGCGCGCCGCGGCGCGGCGGGTGCAGGGCGGTAGTTGGTGTGGAAGGTGTGCGGTTCGGGATATGCGCCTGACAACCGGCCTGGGCGTCGTCTGTAACGGCACGAAATGCCGTTAATCGGATATGCGGGCGCGCGTGGGTGTGCGTTAACGGCACGAAATGCCGTTAAATCCCGATTTTGAGCGTACTCGGCGGCATAAGGCTGCCTGTAACGGCAGATAATGCCGTTATTGCCCGCAGCCGGGTTGTTCCGGCGGCCGGATGCCGCCTGTAACGGAACGTGGTTCCGTTAGCGGCTCGGTTGTGGGGCGCGAGTGCGCTCTAACGGAACGTGGTTCCGTTAGAGCCTGAGATCGAGCGCGCCCGACGGCCGGATGCCGCCTGTAACGGAACAGCGTACCGTTAGCGGCTCGGTTGTGGGGCGCGAGTGCGCTCTAACGGAATGTGGTTCCGTTAGAGCCTGAGATCGAGCGCGCCCGACGGCCGGATGCCGCCTGTAACGGAACAGCGTACCGTTAGCGGCTCGGTTGTGGGGCGCGAGTGCGCTCTAACGGAACGTGGTTCCGTTAGAGCCTGAAATCGAGCGCGCCCGGCGGCCGGATGCCGCCTGTAACGGAACGTGGTTCCGTTAGCGGCTCGGTTGTGGGGCGCGAGTGCGCTCTAACGGAACGTGGTACCGTTAGAGCCTGAGATCGAGCGCGCCCGACGGCCGGATGCCGCCTGTAACGGAACAGCGTACCGTTAGCGGCTCGGTTGTGGGGCGCGAGTGCGCTCTAACGGAATGTGGTTCCGTTAGAGCCGGTGAACGGATATCCGGCCGATCAATTCGCCGCCGGCCGCTCCGTAAAGATCTGGAACGTGACGCCGTACCGGTCCCTGACGATGCCGTAGGCCGGGCTGAAGTAGATCGGGGCGAGCGGTGCGACGACCTCGCCGCCGTCCTTCAGCGCGTCGAAGATGCGGGTGGACGCTGCGACATCGGGCGCCGTGATGCAGATTTGGACGCGGGGGCCGGCATGCGCGGGCTCGCCGGGCAGGCAGTCCGCGACGTACAGTTCGGCGCCGCCGAACACGAGGACCGAGTGGGTGATGCGATTGCGCGCTTCGGCAGGCAGCGCCTGGGCGTCGGCGTCCGGCGCCTCGCCATAGGTCTTGACGAGGACGACCTGCGCGCCGAGAGCCGATTCGTAGAACCGGATCGCCTCCCGGGCCTGTCCGTCGAGCAGGATAAACGGGGTTGCCTTGTACGACATGAATCATCTCTCCTTGCGATGGATTCCGGGCACGGGCGATGCCGGGGAAGGTCGACCGCCCGTGTCCGACGTCATTGTATCCCGGATTGGTGACAGGTACGGTCATGAATCCGGTTGTGGTATAATTGGAATGTTATTTTGCTGACGATGAGAAAGGACTGCGTATGCGCCTATGAAGAGCGATGTGCTCGATGAACTGCGGACGGAAGTGACGCGCCGCCGCACGTTCGCGATTATTTCCCACCCGGACGCCGGGAAAACGACGCTCACGGAGAAGCTGCTGCTGTTCGGCGGCGCGATCCGGGAGGCGGGCAGCGTCAAGGCGCGCAAGGCAAGCCGCCACGCGACGTCCGACTGGATGGAAATCGAGAAACAGCGGGGCATCTCGGTGACGAGCTCGGTGCTCCAGTTCGACTACAAAGGCCACCGCGTGAACATTCTGGACACGCCGGGCCACCAGGATTTCAGCGAAGACACGTACCGTACGCTGACGGCGGCGGACAGCGCGGTCATGCTGATCGACGCGGCCAAGGGCGTCGAGGCGCAGACGATCAAGCTGTTCCAGGTATGCGCGAAGCGGGGCATCCCGATCTTCACCTTCATTAATAAGCTCGACCGCGAAGGCCGGAATCCGTTTGATCTGATGGAGGAGATCGAGCGGGTGCTCGGCATCCGTTCGGTGCCGATGAACTGGCCGATCGGCATGGGCCGTGAGCTGTGCGGCATCTATGACCGCATGAAGAAGCAGGTCGAGCGGTTCCAGGGCGAGGTCCACGGTTCGATCGAGGTCCGCAAGGTGGAGGACTACCGGGACGCGAGCATCCGCGAGATGGCCGGCGATTATCTGTACGACCAGCTCTGCCAGGATCTCGAGCTGCTTGACGTCGCGGGCGACCCGTTCGATCTGGAGAAGGTGCGGCGCGGCGAGCTGACGCCGGTCTTCTTCGGCAGCGCGATCAACAACTTCGGCGTGCAGACGTTCCTCGAGAACTTCCTCGAGCTCGCGCCGTCGCCGACGCCCCGGAAATCGCAAAACGGCGAAGTGGACCCGCTCAGCCCGCGGTTCAGCGGGTATATTTTCAAGATCCAGGCGAACATGAATCCGGCGCACCGCGACCGGGTCGCGTTCCTCCGCATCGTCTCGGGGCGGTTCGAGCGCGGCATGACGGTGCGGCACGTGCGGGCCGGGCGCGAGATCAAGCTGTCGCAGCCGCAGCAGTTCCTCGCGCAGGACCGCGACATCGTCGAGCAGGCGTATCCCGGCGACATCGTCGGGCTGTTCGACCCCGGGATCTTCCGGATCGGCGATTCACTTTCGGAAAAAGAGGACATCGTGTTCGACGAGCTGCCGACGTTCTCCCCGGAACTGTTCGCGAAGGTGACGGTCAAGAACGCGATGAAGCACAAGCAGTACCAGAAGGGGATCGACCAGCTGACCGAGGAGGGCACGGTGCAGGTGTTCTTCTCGACAGGGGGCTTCGACGAGACGATTCTCGGCGTCGTCGGCCAGCTCCAATTCGAGGTGTTCGAATACCGGATGAAAGTGGAATACGGCGTCGACATCGAGCTGCACCGGATGCCGTTCCAGTTCGCGCGGTGGCTCGTCGGGGACAAGATCGACACGTCGAAGTTCCGCATCAACTCGACGGTGGTGCGGGACAAGAAGGACCGGCTCGTCGCGTTGTTCGAGAGCGAGTACGCGCTCCGGACGGCAATGGAGAAAAATCCGGACGTGACGTTCCTCGAGACGGCGCCGTAAAGCGACGGAGGACACGGGGGGACGCGGGCAGCGCGGACGGAGCGCGGAAGGCGCCTACGGAGCCAGCACCCGGTGTCTTCGCCTCCGGGGGCCGCGCCGTCGGAGCCCAAGCCGCCGGAGTCGTCTCCGCGCGTCACCGGAGCGTGCGTCGTCGGAGCTCGCGCCGTCAGTGCTCGTGTCGCCAGTGCTCGCGCCGTCAGTGCTCGTGTCGCCAGTGCTCGCGCCGTCAGTGCTCGTGTCGCCAGTGCTCGCGCCGCCAGTACTCGCGCCGTCAGTGCTCGTACCGCCGGTGCTCGCGCCGCCGAAGCCGCGTCCGCACCTTGCGGGCGCGGCAAAATTGAATGTCCCGAATTTTGTCGATTAACGCTGAAAATTAGGACTTAAGAATTATTGCATAATCGACAATTACCATAGAAAATGGCATCATATGGTTATGCACCACGTGCGATCACAAGCTTTCTTCCGCAGTACCGATCGTCCATGTTTGTTATCGTCTCGTGTCGCAGCCGACTTGCTTGTTGCATCATGGTGCATCGTCGATCGTGGGCGAATGCCTGTCACCTGTAAACAGAGACAGGATTGGGAGCGGAGGAAGTCATGCGCATGTATAGATCATACAGAAAAATGACGGATGCCGCCGTTCTGCAGGGCGGCTCTGCTTCTTTATGCAGTAAATCCGGCAGGCGCGCGCAGGTGGTCCGTCGCGTGAACGTCTCGGACATGCGGCGGATCGCCGCCGATCTGGCGGATGCGTACGGCGTCATCGTGATCGATATCGACCGGTTCCAGGATTTCAATCTCGCCTACGGTCGGGAGGCCGGCGACCGGCTGCTGGCCGGAATGGCCGAGCGGATCTCGGCCTTTGCCGGCTTTGACGCATGGTGCCGGACAGGGGACGACGAGTTCCTGATCGTGCTCCGGAAGCCCCGCGGCGAGCTTGGCGAGCTGTTGGAATCGATCCGGCTTGCGCTCGGCGAGCCATTCGGTCTTGGTGGAGCGACCGTGTGCGCGTCGGTCAGCATCGGCGCGGCGCTGCGCCGGCCGGGCGCGGATGACGCCGAACGGTTGATCCGCGAGGCGACGATCGCCCTGCGGCACGCGAAGCGGCGCGGCGCGAACCGCTGGCAGATCTACGATCCCGGTCTGCCGGACGTGAAGGCGGAGCGGCTGGAGCTCGAGTACGAGCTGCGGCAGGCGATCCGCACGGGCCAGTTGGAATTGTACTATCAGCCGAGGCTGGAGCTCGCTTCGGAGAAGGTCATCTGCCTTGAGGCGCTCGTCAGGTGGAACCACCCGACGCGCGGCCTGATCATGCCGCGGGAGTTCATTCCGATCGCGGAGGAAAGCGGCCTGATCCTCGAGCTCGGCGACTGGGTGCTGCGCCGCGCCTGCGAGCAGAAGCGCGTCTGGTCGGAATCCGGCATCCTGACCGTCAAGATCTCGGTGAACATCTCGCCGATCCAGTTCCGCGATCCCGGCTTTGTCGGCCGCGTGCTGCGGATTCTCCGGGAGACGGGCACGCATCCGAGCTCCCTGGAGCTCGAGATTACCGAAAGCTCGGTCATGGAAGACGTCGACCGGGCCCTCGAAATGATGGCGGAGCTGAACGTGAACGGCTGTTCGATCTCGATCGACGATTTCGGCATTGGCCATTCGTCGCTGCATCGGCTGAAGCTGCTGCCGGTGAAGTGCCTGAAGATCGATCGGTCGTTCGTCCGGAACATCACGAGCGACAGCAGCGATCTCGCGATCACGCGCGCGATCATCAACCTCGGCCATATACTCAATCTGCAGGTGGTGGCCGAAGGCGTGGAGGACACGGTGCAGCTGGAGCTGCTGAAGAAGGCTTCGTGCACGACGATCCAGGGCTATCTGCTCAGTCCGCCCGTGAAGGCCGTCGACCTGGAACAGCTGGTCAGAGAAGAGAAGCTGGTCTGCTGAACGCGGGCTTACGGTCCGTGGCGATGGCGAGCCGTCCGTCCATTGACAGCGGGCGGCTTTTTGTTTATGATTTAATCAAAGTAATAGAATCGGAAATATATGATTATGGCGCGACATGGTGGAGGGGAACGGGATGGAGAAATCGCTCACGCTGAAATACGAATCCCTGGAATTGGCGGCGACGCTTCATTATCCGGCGGGCGGGAAGCGGGAAAACGGCAAGTCGCCGGCGGTCGTCATCTGCCACGGCTTTGTCGGCACCCGGATCGGAGTGGACCGGCTGTTCGTCAAGACGGCGCGGGCGCTGGCGGAGGCGGGCTACTACGCGCTGCGCTTTGATTACGGCGGTTGCGGGGAGAGCACGGGCGATTACGGATCGCTCGGCTTCCCGTCGATGATCGCCCAGACGCGGACGGCCCTCGACTACGTGCTGGACATCGACGACGTCGACCCGCAGCGGGTGGCGCTGCTCGGCCACAGCCTGGGCGGGGCGGTCGCGCTGCATACGGCGGTCAAGGACCGGCGGGTGCGCCAGCTCGTCCTCTGGTCTGCGGCGTTCCATCCGTTCAACGACATCGTGCGGATCGTCGGCCGCCATGTCTACGACGAGGCGATGGCGCGCGGCGAGGCGGACTATCACGGCTTCTCGCTGAAGCCGAAGTTCTTCGAATCGCTCGCCGAGCACCAGCCGTTCCAGGCCGCGCTGCAGTTCGCGGGAGACGTGCTGCTCGTGCACGGCACGTCCGACGATGTCATCCCGACGGATTACACGTTCCTGATGCAGAAGCTGCTCTGGATGCGGAGCGAGGGGAGCTGCGAGAAGGAAATTTTGTTCCAGGCGGATCATACGTACTCGTCGCGCAAGGCGCAGGAGGAAGCGATCCGGCACACGATCGACTGGCTGAACCGGCTGGAGGCCAGGCAGGAGGAGTGGCACCACTGGAGCATTTGAAACGGATATACGGCGGGTCCGGGGGCGGATCGCGCCGTTTTTTTCTTGGGCCTGCGGTCGGTTTGTCGAAATGGGGGCATCCTTTTGTTGGATTGCGGCGGGACAATCGGACAAGTTCTGTGGTTTAATAAAGACATCGGTGAAAAAAAGGGAACAACAAGGAAGGGGATCAAAGCGTGAATGACCCGCGAAATGTCCGGAAGGCGCTGCTCATGCTGCTTGCGCTGCTTCTGCTGCTCGCGGCGGGATGCGGCGGCAAACAGAAGGAAAACGACGGGACGGTGGAGCCGGATACGGAACAGCAGGAGCCGATCGTGATCCCGGAACCGGAGCCGGAACCGCAGCCCGCGCATTTCGCGCCGCTGACCGGATTGCCGCGCGACGAGGAAGCGAAACAGCGTCCGGTGGCGGTCATGATCAACAATCTCAAGCCGGCGCGCCCCCAGTCCGGCCTGCCGCACGCCGACGTGGTGTGGGAAGTGCTCGCGGAAGGCGGCATTACGCGGCTGATTGCGATTTTCCAGAGCGATGAGGCGTATGACGGGGACATCGGACCGATCCGCAGCATCCGGCCGTACATGATCGAGCTGGCGGAATCGTACAACGCGGTCATCGTGCACGCCGGGGCCAGCAACGATGCCTACGGCATTCTGCGCAAACAGAAGAAGGAGCATCTCGACGAGATTACGAACGCGGGCGCATATTTCCGCCGCGACAAGTCGCGCAAGGCGCCGCACAACCTGTATTCGGATCTGCCCAATCTGCGCGCGGGAGCGGAGAAGCGGGGATACGCGGCGGATGCGGCGATTCCGGCGTACCGTTTTCTCGATGATGAAGGCGATGGCGCGCAGGCGGGGAACGCGCGGGAGATCGACATCCGGTTCTCGCTGAAGAGCTACATCGTGTCGTACCGTTATGATGAAGAGACGAAGCAGTACCTCCGGTTCATCAACGACGAGCCGCACACCGACCTGGTAAGCGGGCAGCAGCTTGCGGCGGCGAATCTGGCGGTGCTCGGCACGTCCCACAAGGTGCTCGACGACGAAGGGCGGCTGGCGGTCGATTTGAATTCCGGCGGCCCGGCCATGCTGATCCGCCGCGGCGAGGCGATCGAATGCACGTGGGAGCGCGACGCGAGCGGCGTCATCCGGCTGATGAAAGACGGCGCCGAGCTGCCGTTCGCGCGGGGAACCATCTATTATCATCTCGTGCCGGACGCGAAGTCGGTGGCGGATCATGTGACGATCCGGCAGCCGGAGGCCGCTACGGAAAATTCGGGAGCTTAACATCCTCTTAACATTCGACAGACAAGTGTGCTAAGATAAGTGGGGTTTATTCAGGGTTATTCAAGCCGACGGCGAAGGGGAGTTCCATGTTCAACCGAAAGAAAAGCATTTTCTTCCAGACCTTCGAGGATATGGCGGACACGATTGTCGAGGCGGTCGAGTACTTCCACAAGCATGTGCCGCAGCTGACCGATCTGACCGCGTTCGCCCGCGACATGAAGGAATTCGAGTCGAAATGCGACCGGCACGTACATACGATTCTGACCGAGCTGAACAAGACGTTCATCACGCCGATCGATCGCGATGACATTCTGAAGCTGACCGGTTCGCTGGACGACGTGCTCGACGGCATCGAGGCATTGGCGTCCCGGTTCGAGATGTACCAGATCCGGGAGCATGACCAGTACGTATCCGTGTTCGCGGAAATCCTCGTCAAGTGCTCGCACGAAATCCGCAAGGCGGTCCGGCTCCTCTCGCAGAAGAAGCTGCTCGCGATGCGCGAGCATGCGATCGCGATCAACGAGCTGGAGAATCAGGCGGACGAGCTGATGCGGGACTGCATCAAATCGCTGTTCTCGAACGTGACGGATCCGATCGAGCTGATGAAAAGAAAAGAGATCTACGAGCGGCTTGAATCGACGACCGACTACTGCGAAGACGTGGCCAACACGCTTGAGACGATCATCATGCGGAACAGCTGACAGGCGCAGCGAAACGGGATAAGGGGAAAGGATCAACAGATGCCAGCTTTCGATAGCATGTTTGTCATCGTCTGCGTTGTCGTTGTTCTGGCGCTTGCGTTCGACTTCATCAACGGGTTCCACGATACGGCGAACGCGATTGCGGCGAGCGTGTCGACGCGCGCCATGACGCCGCGGATGGCGATCATTCTCGCCGCTGTCATGAACTTCGTCGGGGCGATCATGTTCACCGGCGTCGCGAAGACGATCGGCGGCAAGGTGGCCGATCCCGCGGCGCTGACCTACGGGGTGCAGATCGTCATTGCGACGCTCATATCGGCCATCGCGTGGAATCTGATCACCTGGTGGTACGGCATTCCGTCGTCATCGTCGCACGCGCTGATCGGTTCGCTGGCGGGCGCCGTCATCGCCTCGGAAGGGTTCGGCGGCGTGAACGCGTCGGGGTTCACCAGCATCGTGCAGGCGCTGATCTTCTCGCCGATCATCGCGTTCGCCGCGGGGTACATCGTCATGACGCTGCTCAAGCTGATCTTCGCGCGGGCGAATCCGCACACGGTGAACAAGGGCTTCCGCTCGATGCAGATTCTGACGGCGGCGTTTCAGTCGTTCACGCACGGCACGAACGACGCGCAGAAGGCGATGGGCATCATCACGATGGCGCTCGTCGCGGCGCAATACCAGGACACGGTGGAGGTGCCGTTCTGGGTCAAGCTCTCGGCGGCGCTGGCGATGGCGCTCGGGACAAGCGTCGGCGGATGGAAAATCATCAAGACGATGGGGACGAAAATTTTCAAGATCGAGCCGGTGAACGGCTTTGCGGCGGATACGACGGCGGCGAGCGTCATCATGACGGCGACGGCGACGGGGCTGCCGGTCAGCACGACGCACGTCATCACGTCGGCGATTCTCGGCGTCGGCAGCGCGAAGCGGTTCTCGAGCGTGAACTGGGGCGTCGCCGGGCGCATCGTGTCCGCGTGGATCATCACGATCCCGATTTCGGCCGTGATCGCGGCGATCGTGTTCAAGATTATCGCGTTTTTGTTCCTGTGAGTGCGGGAGAGACCTTTGCGGGACGTCCGTCGGGCGTTTTGCGGAGGTTTTTTTTGTTGGCGGTGCTGCAAGATCGGGATGTGAAAATCGGACAAGGTCCATCCTGAATCTGGTATTGCATTCAAAATTTGTCCTCCATTATGATGAAGGTGCGGCGCCGGTACAGCCGTCCACCCGGAAAGGGAGGACTGAAAGCGGTGACCGGCGGTTCAATCCGCGTCAGTTCGAATACGGCGGTGATGCGTATAGGAGAACGGACGGGATCGTGAATGACGCGCATGCACTTGGAAACGGGAATGAGCATGGCAATCCTTTGAGTCATTGCATCTGCAGCACGCGAATTTCGCTCTGACACCTGCAAGAACGACCATCAGGGAAAGGAGCGGATGCCCCGGGAAAAACAAGGATGACCGAACGGGATCGCATGGGAATGACGCGGCAGACGCAATCGCCGCAAGCGTGACAAATGGCAGCTTCGGAACTGATGATTGGCTGTCAGGACGAATGATCATACCGAGTCGTACAGCAAAAAGGCTTTGCCGGGCCCCTCCGGGGACGGCAAAGCCTTCTTGCTTGCGCGGGCGGCGGCGTCAAGGCAGCCTGGTGCGTCTCCGGCTGCCGGCGCCTTTGCGCACTCCGCGCCGGGATCTTCCGGCGCGCCGACCGCGCCCGCCGCGCCGCCTGCGCCGGCGCGGGCGCCATTCGCCGTCGTCCGCGCTTGCCGCTGCGGCGGCCTTCTTCGGGCCCAGCGATCCGGCGATCAGCTTGATCATCGGCGCGAACTGCTGCACGGTGCCGACGATCCGCTGGACTTTCTGCACCGTGCTCAAAATGCCTTCGATGCCGCCCATCCGGTCGATGAGCAGTTTCAGATCCGCCAGATTGGGCAGGCCGAGCGGTCCCTTGCTGACGCCCGGCGAAGGGACCAATCCCGGATATTGCTGGCTCTGCAGATAGGCGGGCGGCCCGGAGACGAACGGATCGGCGGGCGGCCCGATCTGCGATCCGCCCGGCCATGGTGCACCCGCGCCCGGCGGCTGCGAGAAGCTGCGGCTGCCGGACATGTGGGGATAATGATTCACGCTGATCACAACCTCTTCTCGGGGGTATCGTTCATCCCCAGTGTATGCGTGGGCAACCGTCGCGTATGGACGGCTGCCCACCCCGCCGCGTATGGACGATTGCCTACACCGATGGGTATGGACGGATGCCCGGCCGCGCGCGGATTTCGCGGGTTTCCCCTCTCTTCGTCCCTGTAAAGCGCCAATACGGTAATGCTTGAAAAAACCGTTCTTCCGTTCTACAATGAGCATACAAGGACGCTTTGGGGGGACACCGCATGCAGCTCAAGAAGCTGAACGACCGAACGATCGACCAGCTGTTCGAGGCGATTTTGACGCTGAAGACGGTGGATGAATGCTATATTTTCTTCGACGATCTGTGCACGGTGAATGAGATCCAGTCGCTCGCGCAGCGGCTGGAGGTGGCGCGGCTGCTCGGCCAGGGCGCGACGTACAGCCAGATCGAGGCCGAGACGGGGGCGAGCACGGCGACGATCTCCCGCGTGAAGCGCTGCCTGAACTACGGCACGGACGGCTACCGGCTGGCGCTCGGCCGCCTCGGACGCTGACCATGGGCGCGAGGCGGGGCGTGCTGGTGATCAGCCACGGCTCGCCCGACGCGGGGTGGGTCCGGCTGGTCGATGAAGCGGTGGGCGAGATCCGGCTGCCGGGCGATGTGCCGGTCGTCTCGTCGTTCCTCGAGTGCGTCGAGGGACGGCTTATCCAGGACGGCATTGACGAGCTGGAGGCGCGCGGCGTGGACGAGATGTTCGTGCTGCCGCTGTTCGTCTCGTCGGGCAGCGCGCATGTCGACGACATCCGGCAGGCGTTCGGCCTGCCGCCGGCCGCGTTCCGCGAAGGCGAGCTCGAGCCGTTCCGTCTGCGCCGGGCGCGCGTTGCGGTCGGCACGCCGATCGACGACGACCCGATCATCGCCGGGCTGATCGCGGACAACGTGCGCGAGCTGTCGACCGCGCCGGAGCGGGAGGCGCTGCTGCTCATCGCGCACGGCAGCCGCGAGCGGGGCCTTCATCGCATCTGGCGGGACGGGATGCGCAAGCTCGCGGCGCGCGTGCGGGAGCTGTGCGGCTTCGCCCGTGCCGAGACGGCGATGCTGCTGCCGGATCAGGCCGCCTGCGTCATGCGGGCGCTGACGAAGCGGCAGGCGCGCGCGGCAAGCGATGCGCCGGCGGACGGCTGCTGCGCGGTGCCGGCCGCGGGACCGGAGACGGACGCGGTCATCGTGGCGCCGCTGTTCCTGTCGCGCGGGTACTTCACGAACACGGTCATTCCGTCGCGGCTTGCCGGGTTCGACTACCGGTACAACGGCAAGGCGCTGCTCCCGAATCCGGCGATTTCCCGGTGGATGGAGCGGCAGATCGGGGCATGGCTGGGCGATGGCGGGCGGCCGGGCGGAAACGGATAGCGTGCCGGTCCGGCGGGGTTCTTTTTTTTCAGACGGGGAGCAACTGGAAACGGACGCTGAATCCGGCTACAATGGTGGAAGCGGCCTGTTGGCCGATGCCATGGATGAGGCGGGGGTTGACTTGGCAGTCAAAAGGGCTAGACTCATTTATAATCCGACGTCCGGCCGCGAAGAGATCAGACGAAGGCTGCCGGACATTCTGCAACGGCTCGAGCGGGGCGGCATCGAGACGAGCTGCCATGCGACGACCGGCGAAGGGGACGCGACGGTTGCGGCTTCGGAGGCGATCGAGCGCGGCTTCGACATGATCATCGCCGCGGGCGGCGACGGGACGCTGTACGAAGTGATCAACGGGATGGCGCGCCATGAGAAACGGCCGCCGCTCGGCATCCTGCCGCTCGGGACGACGAACGATTTCGCGCGGGCGGTCGGCATCCCGAAGCACTGGGAATACGCGGTCGACCTGATCGTCGCCCAGTACAAGCGGACGATCGACCTCGGGCAGGCGAACGACCGGTATTTCATCAATATCGCCGGCGGCGGTTCGCTGACGGCGCTGTCCTACGAGGTGCCGAGCAAGCTGAAGACGATGATCGGGCAGCTCGCCTATTATATGAAGGGCATCGAGAAAATGGTGAACTTCCGGCCGACCAAGGTGCGGATCGAGGCGGAAGGCGTCGGCGAGATCAACGAGAAGATCATGCTGTTCCTGATCTGCAACAGCAACTCGGTCGGCGGGTTCGAGCGGCTGGCGCCGGATGCGAGCATCGACGACGGGCTGTTCGAGGTCATCATTCTGAAGAAATGCAATCTCGCCGAGTTCCTCCGGGTGGCGACGCTGGCGCTCAGGGGCGAGCATTTGAACGATCCGCTCATCATGCATTTCCGGTCGCGGCATATCAAGGTGACGACGGAGGATCACGTGCAGCTCAACCTGGACGGCGAGTACGGCGGCACGCTGCCGTGCACGTTCACGGCGTTGAAGGGGCATCTCGAGATTTTCGTGGATGAGCAGGGCATTGCGTCTTATCGCAAGCGGCTGATCGCGGGCACGCAGTTGTGACGCGGCGGCCGCTTGACGTTATTTTCTTGATGTTATCAAGTGAAGCGGAATGGGGTCAGGCAGTGAGAACAACGACGGATGTGCCGGTGAGAAAAAACGACGAAGTGACGCTCGACATCATCGGTCTGACGCAGGACGGCGAAGGCGTGGGGCGGGCGGACGGTTTTACCTTGTTCGTGCAGGGCGCGCTGCCGGGCGAGCGGATTAAGGCGAAGGTGCTGAAGGTGAAGAAGCAGTACGGCTACGCCAAAATGCTGGAACTGCTTCAGGCCAGCCCCGACCGCGTGGAGGCGCCGTGTCCGATCTATCGGCAGTGCGGCGGGTGTCAGCTGCAGCATATGGATTATGCGGCGCAGCTTGCGTGGAAGCGGCAGCATGTGATCGACAGCCTGACGCGGATCGGGAAGCTGCGGGTGGCGGATGCGGCCGGTGCGGCGGAGGCTGCGGGCGATGCAGGCGGGGCCGTCGGCGTCGTTGCGGATGGCGTTGTCGTGCATCCGACGATCGGGATGGCCGAGCCGTGGCGCTACCGGAACAAGGCGCAGGTGCCGATCGGCATGGCGCAGGCCGATCTGGATGATGGCGCGGCCGGTTCGCTGATCGGCGGGTTCTATGCGCGGGGCTCGCACCGCATCATCGACATGGACGCGTGCGTCATCCAGCACGAGCGGAACGACGAGGCGGTGCGCGTGGTGAAGCGTATTGGGACGCGGCTCGGCATCCGCGCGTATGACGAGACGACCGGCCGCGGGCTGCTCAGGCATGTCGTCGTGCGGACCGGCTTTGCGACCGGCGAGACGATGGTGTGTCTTGTCACGAACGGGACGCGCATCCCGCGCGTGGACGAGCTGGTCGAAGGCATCCGGCGCGCGCTTCCGGATGTGCGCAGCATCGTGCAAAACGTGAACACGCGGAACACGAACGTGATTTTCGGCGACGAGACGCGGGTGCTGTGGGGAAGCGATTTCATCTTCGACGAGCTGGACGGTTTGCGCTTTGCGATCTCGGCGCGCTCGTTCTACCAGGTGAACCCGGCGCAGACGGTGGCGCTGTACCGGAAGGCGGTTGAATACGCGGGCCTGACGGGGCGCGAGACGGTCATTGACGCGTACTGCGGCATCGGCACGATCTCGCTGTTCCTGGCGCGTCGCGCGGGCAAGGTGTACGGCGTCGAGTCGGTGCCGGAGGCGGTTGAGGATGCGCGGCGCAACGCGGCGCTGAACGGGATCGCGAACGCCTCGTTCGAGGTCGGGCTCGCGGAAGAGGTGATCCCGCGCTGGCGCGAGGCAGGCATCGCGGCGGATGTGATTGTCGTCGACCCGCCGCGCAAAGGTTGCGATGCGAAGCTGCTCGACACGATCGTGCGGATGCGGCCGAAACGGGTCGTGTACGTGTCGTGCAACCCGGCGACGCTGGCGCGCGATCTTGCCGTGCTCGAAGCGGGCGGCTTCCGCACGATGGAGGTGCAGCCGGTGGACATGTTCCCGCATACGGGGCATGTGGAGTGTGTTGTGTTGTTGGTTAAGTAGAGCTTTTTTAGTTGAATGGTAGATAAATTAACTGTTCAATAAAAAACCAAAGCATGTATTATATAATCAAGCTTACATGTTTACAAAGAGGATGAGGAAAATTGAAGCAATCAAGTGGTAACTATATACGCATCAGAAGTCCGAAACGCAACTCAAAATCTGATAAAGTAAAAGAGTTTTATAGCTACTATGCAGGTTATTCTGACATGTTCGTAGAGGATATTTTAAACTATCTTCAGCTAGAAAAGGGACAAATAATATTAGATCCTTGGAATGGTAGTGGGACAACTACATATGTTGCTTGGAAAAAAGGATATCAGGCGATTGGATTTGATATTAATCCAGTGATGCCGATAGTGGCAAGTGCGCGTCAAGTAAATGACCATGGTGAACTGAAAGATTTCTATAAAAAAATAGTTAAACAGGCGCGAGGATATAATTTAGATTGTTTATTAGAAAAAGATCCATTAAAATACTGGATGAAAGATGAAAGTGTTGCAATTATTCGAAAAATAGAAAAAGCAATTCAAGAAGTCTTCTTAGCTGAAAATCATTATCAGCATGCATTTCTCGAGGAGGTTTATAGAGAAATGCTAGTAAATTCCAATTTATCATTTTATTATGTTAATCTATTTCGAACGGTCAACGAATTATTAAGTTCATTTAGAGCTTCCAATCCAACTTGGGTTAAGGCTCCAAGAAAAGAAACGGATAAACTTGCTCTTGAAGAAGTTACTATCTTTAATAGTTTCGAAAAAAATCTAAATTTAATGATAGAGGCTATTAAATCAGAGATTACTTCAGAGATAATTTCAAAAAAAGAGATCATTCTTGGTGTTGCTTCGTCGAAGAATATTCCGCTTGAGAATTCAACAGTAGATGCTGTAATTACGTCTCCACCTTATTGCACAAGAATTGATTATGCTATTACGACTAGAATTGAGTTAGCGATTTTAGGATTAGGTTACGATGCAAAGTTTGAGAACCTGAGAAGTCAAATGATAGGCACCATAAAAATTGTGGAAGAGAAGATAGAAATAAACAAATCATGGGGTGAAACAGCACTTATTTTTCTTGAATCTGTCCGAAATCATAATTCTAAAGCATCAAGATCGTATTATTTAAAACTGTACTTACAGTATTTTGATAGTGTGTACAATTCACTGTTGGAAATTGATCGAGTACTTAGAAATGAAGGATATGCGGTTATTGTTGTTCAAGATTCCTATTATAAGGATGTACATTTAAATTTACCAAAGGTATTTATGGAGATGGCATCATCTTTGGGTTGGAAATTGATACGTAGTGAGGCTTTCTATCAACAGCAAACTATGGCTGCAATAAATAAGCGTAAGAAAAAGTACAGAAGTACGTCAAGTGCAATTGAAAGTGCACTAATATTTAGGAAAGGAGAATGATATATGGACAGCATCGCACTAGCGTTGCACTAAAGCTACCATTGGATTCCTTATAAAGGAGGTTTCATCTATACCAACAAATAGAGCAAAATATTTACATTTGCATTTCCTGGTCCAGCGCCAAAAGGTGAATGACGCCATAA
>Ga0207792_100071_pt1 | contig 97724 bp, 85 predicted proteins | sample CeladaPassaB1F06_FD_187483 | JGI IMG/M metagenome (GOLD analysis project Ga0207792, IMG submission 187483) | Cellulose-adapted microbial communities from the Joint BioEnergy Institute, USA - Passage B1F06 (SPAdes) (version 2) | ecosystem: Engineered > Bioreactor > Continuous culture >...
ACGTTTTTTCCATGTCGTCCCGTTTTGCGCGATCCCAAAATTCAACTGCGTCGGCTTTCGCCTCAACAGGGGTCTCCATCGCCAACGGAACCGACATCAGAAGGAATGCAGGAATCAGTAATAATAAGCCTGCTTTTTTTAACATGATCCTCTTCCTTTCGTGAAGTAATTTAATCATGAGACTTACTCGATTACTCTCAAGGCCGTTTCCTCCTTTCCATCTTTACGATATAAGATCATTGTACTTCTTACTTTTTTGTGGTTCTATCACTTTTGTGACTTCTTTAACACTTGGGTGACTTTATTTAAAAGTTATGATTAGAAAACATTTCTATTTCTCCATACAGGCGCGCTCTGTTCGGCCTTGATCCGGTTGGCCAACATGCACGGCCCGGACCGCATCCGGATCACGAACGCCGAACTGGCCGACATGATCGGCGCCGCCCGCGAAAGCGTCAACCGCATGCTCGCCGACCTGAAAAAAGCCGGCGCCGTCTCGGTGCGCCACGGGACGGTCGCCGTCCGCGATCTGTCCTATCTTCGGTCGATCTGCCGGTGCGCCGATTGCCCGGTCGAAGTCTGTCGGCCGTAAGGATGCCCCGTCGATGGTTATTCATAGACCACTTCCAGACGGTTGGCGTCGATCTCGAAATCGGAATTTTCAATGTAGACGCCGAGGTTGTGGAGAAAATAGGTGTCGCCGTTCAGGTAAGCGAACTGTTCGGGTTCGTATAGCCGGTTCCGGCTCGGGCTCTTGATGCGAATCTTCGTCTCGGGCGTCGTGTCCCGGACGACGCCGCCGGTGATGAGGAACAATTTGATACTCGACACTACAAGAACGCGGCCAAAAGCCTGGACATGTTGGACCTTACGGGTGGAATCAAAGGTGTTTTCAAACTGATTGGCCAATTTATATCCCGACCGAATTTCGGCGATCGGCTGGAAGGCGCTTTGGATGCTCAGGATGCCGATGTCGGCGAGGCCGTCGCTTCGTTTTCTTTCATACAGGTAGTAGGTGGCGTAGGAAGTTTCCAGCGACAGTTTGACGTCCTGGGGGCGAATGCCGTGCGATTCCAGGATGCCGGAAAAGGTGCGGTGGTAATACCACCAGCTCAGCCCGAGGAAACCGCAGACTAAGACCGTCAAGCAGAGTGCGTATGGAATCAGTTTGATGATGATGCGGATCATGGTTGATTCTCCTTACAGATCATCTTCCCCTTCGCGTCGGACCGATGGTGAACAGGAGAACAGTCAGATCCTGATATTCAGGCGCCGCTCAAATACGTCGATTGACGTGAGCGGATGAGCCCGACATGCATCCGGTATTGTGATGGATGTTTTTGATTGAGGCGCTGATGCTTCTTGAGTGACCACAATCAGGTTTCGCAGCTCGAACATGGCCGTCCTCCAGGGCACGCACCACGGCTTTGAGCTGGGGATCAAAGCCGAGCTTGAGGTCGATTCGGACCGATCTGACCTGAACGGTGAGCAAAGGCGACGGCTCGGTGACGGTCAGCGGGAGGAAGCGAGGACCGGCCGCTGCGGGGAAGGGTTCTGGGATTTAAGGTTTTTTCTCATCAATTTGCGACAATAGATAGTCACAAACGTCAATCAGCATTCCTTGGCCTTTCATTGCCTTTATCAATAAAACAGGTAATTGCTCATCTTCAACTGGCCATATTTTTAAAATAGCCTTCTTTACGTCGTCAAATTCGATAGGCAGGTCACGAAACAGAAAGTCAGTTGAATAACTCTCCTTTTCCCTAAATTTTTCAGGTATCGATTTTCCAGACAATTTTTCTGATAGAACCAAGAACAATCTTCTTAATTGAAATTGCTGTTCAGTTGTAATACCATAAGATAAAACGAAATCATAAAAAGGATATTTCTCATTGGATACTTTGCAAATAGACAGATATTGGATCATGCTTTCTAAAGTTTCGATCTTTTTCTTAAGATCTTCAATAATGGCATTTTGTTTGTCCACCAATTCCATCAGTTGATTAAGCTTTTCTTCCATAACCATCCCCACCATTATATGTTTTATTTAAATAAACTTTTTCAATTTTCCAGAATATAGGGAGAGGAGTTTCCTTCCTCATATTCTATTTACTGTACTTAAATAAGATTAAAGTAAGAGAAAGTCAACTGCTGCTGCAATCGCCTCTGCAATACCCACTCCATATTTATCCGGTACTCCTGCAATACGCAAACCATCGAGAACGATTTGCCTAATGACCGCTGTAGTGTAATCCGTTAGATCATCTATTTTTTCAATTGCGTTGTCAATCCCATTGGCAATTTTCGATGAATTATCGGCCAAATATTTAGCAGTATCTTTATCGAGCCACTTTACAACATAAGACAACACTTCGCCGCCTTCTTTGATGGCAACTTTAATGACAATCAACGCTCCACGAACCCCTAGACCAAGCTTACCAGCAGGTTGAACTTCACCTTCGCCTGTCGTCGACGCTACGTTCACCGTTGTCGGCGGCTTTGCTACATAGGCGGCAGAAGCTTGTTCGGCTGGAAGAATTGCACCGAAAACAAGCACGGCAATAAGCGTGTAAAGAACGAATGTTTTTTTAAACATTACTAGAGCCTCCTCGAATAATAATTTTGATACTAATAACACGGTAAGAGCATTCAGAGAGGTATAAAGTTTTTAATCTTACAATAAACCACCAGCGGCTCGATATCGATACTCAATCGACGCGTGTTAGACATTGTTCAACACCTCCTAAAACTCTTATTGTTATTATTTATTGTAATTAAGGTCTTGGGAACTTTCAAGGTAGGAACTTTTTTGGTGTCGTTGTTCTGTGATATTGTCAGGGTGTAACTGATCCGAGAAAATGTCAGTATGAACAAGGAGCAGATCACCTTGACAAAGAACGAATTGAAACGCGTGATGGTCATGGAAAAATGGATCGACGGCCATCTCACGGAACAGGACGTTGCACGCAACCTGGGCATCAGTGTCCGTCAAGCGTATCGGCTCAAGGCCCAATATCGTCACGGAGGTGCACAAGCGATCGCACATGGGAATCGGGGCCGTAAGCCGGCTCCCACCTTGACCGATTCGCTCAAACAACACGTCCAACACCTGTATCAAGGCCGCTACTTCGGAAGCAATGCAACCCACTTTACCGAACGGTTAGCCGAGCACGAGAACATTCGCTTAAGCGTGTCTTCCGTGCTTCGCATTCTCCTTGAAGGCGGTTTGCGTCCTGCACGCGTGCGCCGTCGTCCAAAGATCCATCGACCCAGGCCGCGCAAGCCTCAAGCGGGCATGCTGTGGCAGATCGATGCCTCCCCTTATGCCTGGCTGGAGGATCGCGGTCCGGCAGCTGACCTTGCACGGCATCATCGACGACGCCACCGGGGAAGTCGCCGCGGCCGCCTTCCGTCCTGCCGAGACGTTGGAGGGCTACGTGACCGTCATGATCGAGGGGCTTCGGCGTAAAGGTGTACCGCTTGCGCTCTACAGCGACCAACACGCCATGTTTCACCCGCCCAAGGGCAAGCCAACCCTCGAGCAGGAATTGGCCGGTGAGACGAACTCGACGATCGCGCCACCGCTGGCGGGAAACATGACGGTTTGCAAGCCGTACAGCGTGTTTTTCGGGTTGCCGTCGAGATAGACGCGGTCGAACGTCGTTCCGACGACGTGAAACGACGACACCTCGTTCGGACCGGCGTTAAGGACATACAGCCGGATCCGGTCGCCGGGCTTGGCGCTCAGCGGCTTGTCCTTCAGAGCGAAGTCGCTGCCGTTGAAAACGACATACTGCGGCTCGCCATTCAGAAACGCTTCGAAATCGTGCTCCTTGTACCATTCGCTCTGGACGATCGTATACGCGCGGTCGATGTCGCCGTCGCCGGGGAAACCGCCTTGCGGCTCGACGATGATCATGCCGTACATGCCGTTGGCGATATGCGCCAGGACGGGTTTCGTTCCGCAGTGATACATGAAGACGCCGGGCGTATTGGCCGGATAGACGAACGTACCGGATTCATTCGGCATGACGTCGACGAACTTTTTGCTGGGCGCCGCGTGCACCGCGTGGAAATCCATCGAGTGCGGCACGTAAGGATCGAGATTTTTCAGGGTAAAATGGAGCACGTCGCCCTGTCGCACGCGAAGCACCGGTCCCGGAACCGTTCCGTTAAACGTCCAGGCGTTGTAGAAAACGCCCTTGGCGATCTCGACGTTCGTCACCTGCGCCGTCATCTCGATATACACCGCATTGCCTTCGCGGCGGACGATCGGTTCGACGGGGGGTTGATTCAGCTTTTCGACCGACGGCGACGGCTGCGGATCGACGACGGCACGTTCGCCGCCCGCCGGCCCGCAGGCGGCCGCAACCAGTCCGAGGACGACAATAGCCGGCATGATGCGCAGAAGGAAAGTCCGCATAACCGTTCACCCTTTCATTTGTGATTTTTTTCACATAATTCCGGATAACGACCGATCGCCGCTCGACTCGTACTCGAAAATCGACCTGCCGCCGGCGCCCGACTCACCTCCTTCGCTCGTCCCAAAGGCGTCTCATAGGGTCGACTGTCTTTTCATCTTCATCATATCGCCGAGCTCGCAACGAGATTGTGATTAAAATCACAATCATAGACGCAAATAAGAGCAAAAATTTTCCGGTTCACGCATCCGCCATCCCCAACATCCGTTTCGCCTCCGGCGACATCCGCTCCGGCGTCCACGGCGGATCCCAGACGACGTCGACGCGCGCGGACCGCACGCCCGGAAGGTCCGACAACCTTTTTTCCGCCCACCAGGCGATCGAGTCGTGCATCGGGCATCCCGGCGTCGTCAGCGTCATGCGGACGACCACGTCGCCGCCGTCGCCGCACCGCACGTCGTAGACGAGCCCGAGATCGACAATGTTGACGCCGAGTTCGGGGTCGATCACCTGTCTCAGCGCTTCGAGCACTTGTTCTTTCGTCATGAAAGCCACCTCTTTGGAGAGTGTTTATCGCAATTGCGTAACTTTTTTGCGTCTTTCGGCCTATCGTTTCAGCACGAGCGCAAGCCGAAAGGCGTAGCCGAGCGACGCCGCCGACCAGAACATCCCGGCCCAGGCCGCCGCCGCCGAAACACCGACACCGAGCAAAACCGCCAGCACACCTACAGCCGCCGCCGATACCGCGAGCCACCCCGCGTACTCACGATCGGGCAGCAGTTCGGCCATCGTCGGCACGCGCTCCCGTCCGACCCGCGGCCCGTATTTGTGCGTCCACCACAGAAACGGCAAAATTTTTGAAAAATACCCGAGCACGTTGGTGCCGACCCACCCGCCGAGATACGCCCAGGTCGCCGCGAGCACGGCCGTTTCCGCCCCGGCGCGTTCGGGAACGAACCATAACCACGCGCACGCGCCGACGGCGACCGCGCCGAGCGCCCGCGAAGCGCATACCGCCGCCGTGATCCCGGCCCCGGGCGAGCGTTTGTGGCGATGTCGGCGGACGACCGAAACATACACGTTATAGACGACCGCCGCCGTCGTCAACACGACAAGCGCGACGCCGACGCCCGCCCGCGGCGATCCAGCAAGAAACGCCGCCGCCCCGACGAGCGCCGCCGCGTTCCACAGCGCGAACACCGCGTATTCCAGCTTCGTCGTTTTCGCGTGGGACAGATGAAACATCGGCAAAAGCTTGAAGCTGAACGCGGTAATCAGCACGCCGAACCAGCCGACGGAGCCGAGCCAGACGTGGGCGCGGAACAGCCGTTCGTGACCCTGCGGCCAGAAGCCGAAGGCGAAGTCCGCCCCCATCGCCAGCCCGAGCGCGCCGGTCAGCACCAGATAGCCGACGGCGGCCGCCGCGCCGAGCGTCACGGGTTCCCACCTGCGCGCGCGGACGAGCGCCGAGCCGACGTTGACGGCAAACAGCACGACGCCGCACCAGGCAGCCGCGGCGCCGGACGCGATCCAGCCGACGTCGCCGAGCGCAAACCCCGCCAGCAGCGCCGCCAGCCCGGCGACAAAGACCGCGTACTGCACGTACCCGAGCCTTCGGTTCGTATATTCCTTTTGCAAAATGACGCGCAACAGCTGGTACATCGCGCCCGTCGCGATCATCGTCGCCCAGCCGAGCACGAACAGATGCGCGTAAAACCAGCCGTCCGGCGTCCGGGCGGGCGCCGCCGGCCAACGCGCCCACATCGCCAGTCCGATCGCGTGAAAGACGGCGAACGCGGCCATCCCCGTCGCCATAAACAGAAAGGGAAGCCGGAACATCGGGCGTCCCCCTTTCTTTTCGGATGCCGGCTGCGCAAAGCACGCGGCGGCTTATTTTTTCTCGATCGTCACCCGCGCCGACCCGTCGGGAAGTTGTTCGACCCGATACGGATAGCCGAGCGCGTTCAACTCCTCCAGCAGAAAAACGGGCACGCGGTCGTTGTGGATGACGACGCGGTCGCCCGGCCGGCATTGCTCGAGCGCCTTGAGCGTCCTGACCATCGGCTGCGGCGGCGTCAGCCCGCGGTTGTCGAGCTCGATCGTCCGCGGGCCTTGCACCCAGGGTTCCGGTCCGGTCGACGGATCGCCGAAATCGTCAGTCCGCATAGCCGCCGAATCGCCGGATGCGCCCGCCGATCTGCCGCCCGGCGCCGGCGTTTCCGCCGGATCGTCGGCCTCGTCGGCTCCCTCGCCCAGCTCGTGTTTTCTCCGCTTCGGCACAAACGTCACTTTCCAGTGATCCGCGGCGAGCCGCTCCGCCCTGTGCGCGAACCCTTTCATTTTCATCAGGCCGAGAAGCGGTGTCGGCTTGAACGTCGCGTGCAGCACGAACGTATCGAGCGGGCCGACGGTTTTCACCGTATCCATAATCAATTGGAACGGTTCCAGTTTGTTGCGCAAGTGCGGCCGGACGTCGAGTTCGACGATCCGACCGCCCCCGGCGTTTTTCCGATCCGTCGCCATGGCGAGCGTCCTCCCCGCACATTTTTCACCGCCATCATAAACGTTTCGTCCGTCACGGCATGTGACGGGCGTCACGAAAAGTCGGACAGTTTTCGGAACTCCGCAAAACGGCGAAGGACGAGCGACTGTCGGTCGAACACAAGGAATCCTTCCCGCTTCAGGTCGCTCAGTACGCGGTTGACCGTCTCCCGCGACGTGCCGAGCATGTCGGCCAGTTCCTGGTGCGTCAGCGGCCAGTCGAGCCGGACGCCGTCGCTTTCCGGACGGCCGTGCGTCTCCGCCGCATGGACGAGGAACGACACGATACGCCGCCGCACGTCGAAACCGGTCAGCTGCTGCAGTTTTTGCTGCAGGTCGCGGATTTTCTCGCCGAGCGCGCGGATGACGTGCGCGGCCACGGTCGGCGCCTCCAGGAGGAGCCGCTCGAACGGCTTGAGCGCGAACACGGCCATGTCGGTGTCGACAAGCGCTGTCGCGGTCGCCGGACAGACCGACGCGCCGAACAGCGCGGTGTGCGGGAACATTTCGCCCGCGCCGAGCAGGGACACGATGTGCTCGCGGCCTTCTTCGTCCGTCTTGGACGTTTTGACCATGCCGCTGCGGATGAAGTAGACCGCTTCCAGCCGGTCGCCTTCGTGGAACACGACCGTTCTCCGCTGAAACGTGCGAAAAGCTGCGAAAGAAGCCACCCGCTCCAGTTCGGGCGGCGGCAGGTCGCGGAACATCGCGATGCCGCGAAGAAGCTCGAGCCGATCGTGCATGGTTTTCGATTCCGCCTCCCGTTTCGTCTGAAACTTCCGCGTTCACCGTGCCGGAACGCAACCGGGCGTCGTATTCGTAAAACGGAGCGATTTTTCCGAGAAAGGGGACCGGAGGCGATGGAGCACGCACATCCGTTTTATCTCGAATGGTGGAACCTCTACCGCCCGCCCGACGCCCACGAGCACAACATGTCCGGCGTCACGTCCTACGACGTCGGCCATCACCACCGCTATGCGGGAATGACGGAACCGGCCGACGACGTGCCGGGCCACGTCCACGCGTATGCCTTCGAAACGTCGTTCGACGACGGCCATACGCACCGCATCCGCGGCGTCACCGGTCCGGCGATTCCGCTACCAGACGGCAGGCATTACCACGTTTTCGGCGGCGTCACCACCGTCGCCGGCCGCGTCCCGCACAGCCACCGGTACGGCGGCGCGACCGACGTCCGCTGATGATCCCGCCACAACCGGTATGCACCGTGCGATACGGACTCGGGACACGGCCGGGAACGGACTCGGAATGCGGGCCGGCCGCCGTTCTACGACCACTTTATCATAGTCTGGCACGATCTGGGACGCCTCACGCCTCCGACTTTGTGATAAGATGGTGACGGAGGCGTCCCGCGATGCGTCTGAACACGCTGCGAAACCAGATGCTGGCCGGCTTTCTGGCGGTCATGACCGCCGTCCTCGCCCTGGTCGGCGTCATGACGTTCGGTTCGGTATCCGTGCTTTTGAAAACGAATTCGGAAAAACATATCCACCTGACGACGGTACAGGCCGAAGGGCGACTGGAAGCGCTCGTCCGCCAGATCGACACACTCACGCTCCAGATCGCCACCGATCCGTACGTGCAGGCACTGCTTTCGGACGCTCTCGCAGGAAGGCGGCCGTCGTTCGCCGAACGGCAAGCGCTGACGCCGATCGCCAACAAGGCGCAAGTCTTTTCCGCCGGCGTGCGCGCGATCGAGCTTTACGGCATGGATGACGCGCGGCTGTTTCCGCTCGACGACAAACGGCTTATCGACCGCGCAGGCGCGGACGCCGTCCGGCGGGCGGACGAGCAAAACGGCCGTCTCGTCTGGTTCGCCGCCGATCCGGAAGACGCAAGCGCCGTGTTCGCCTTGCGCGTCGTCCGGCTGATCGACCGATCGTTCGCGCCGGGCGGCTACCTGCTCGCGAAAATCGACCGGTCGTACTTTGGCTTCCGCGAAGCGGCCGACGGAGCGGGTAACGCCGAAATCATGCTGCTCGTCGACGACGAGGGCCGTCTCGTCGCCGCAGACGGCTTACCGTCCGCCGGCGAATTCGTCGACCCGAAAACGCTGCTGGCCGACGACGGACCGGTCGTCACGGCCGGCGGCGAAGAATACATCATGGCGAAACGGCGGTCGGACGTCACCGACTGGACGCTCGTCGTCCTGACCCCGGTGTCGGCGATCACCGAAGGCGTCGCCGTGCTGCGCACCGCGCTTCTTTTGTCCGGCGCGACCGGGGCCGTGCTGTTTCTTTTGTTGTCGCTTTTGCTTTCGACGATGATCACGCGGCCGATCCTGAAACTGATCAAATCGATGCGCAGCGCCCGGTTCGGCGAGCTGAAGACGAGTCCGAGCGTCTCGTCAACCCGGGAAATCCGCGAGCTCACCCATACGTACAACCGGATGGTCGAGGATCTCAATCGGCTCATCCGGCTCGTCTACGAAAAGGAAATGCTGCGCAGCCGCGCCGAGCTGCAAGCGCTTCAGGCGCGCATTAACCCGCATTTTCTGTACAACACTCTGGAAGCTTTTTATTGGTCGTTACAGGAAAAAGGCGAGGAAGAACTCGCCGATCTCGTCGTCGCGCTGTCCGAACTATTCCGCTACCTGACCGGCGGCCCGGAGCGCGGCGAATGGGTGACGGTCGCCGAAGAGCTTGAACAGGTCGAGCGCTATCTGCGCCTGATGAAAGCGCGGCTCGGCGACCGGCTGGAATGGAACATCGCGCTTGCCCCGGAAGTGCGCGCCGCCGTGCTGCCGAAGCTGCTCATCCAGCCGCTCGTCGAAAACGCGATCCGCCACGGCGTCGAGCCGAAAATCGGCCGCGGCTCCGTGTCCGTCGCCGTCGGCCCGTCGCCCGACGCGCCCGGCCACGTCTCCGTCGTCGTCGCCGACGACGGCGTCGGCATGGACGAAGCGAAACTGCGCGAAGTGCTCGCGCGGCTGGCCGACGACGGCTTCCGCCAAGCTTCGCCCGAAGCCGGCGCCGATAGCCCAGGACGTTCTGACCACCGCTTCGAACGCTCCGACGACCGCGCCCCAGCAGGAGAAGACAGGCTCCGGAACGCCGGAAGAGACCCCGGCAAACCCGCCGGCGCCGACGGGCCGCAAAGCGGCGGAAAAAGCGGGCCGAAAGGCATCGGCCTGCGCAACGTCCATCGCCGACTCGCGCTGTCGTTTCCCGACGACCCGGCGGCCTCCGCCGGGCTCGCCGTTATGAGCGAACGCGGACGTGGCACGACCGTTTCGTTTTCCATTCCATACCGGGAGGTGGCGCCTGATGGCCCGGCCCAAAACCATCCTGATCGTTGAAGACGAACCGCGCGCCCGCGACGGCTTCCGCAGAACGCTCGAAGCCTGGAGCGCAGGACGCCACCGCATCCTGTGCGCGGATAACGGCGCGGAGGCGCTCCGTCTTCTCGACCAGGCTCCAGTCGACGTGCTCGTCACCGACATCCGCATGCCCGGCGTCGACGGGCTCGACCTGATCGAGCACGTCCGGCAGCGGCCTCGACCGCCCGTCTGCGTGCTTATCTCGGGCTACCCGGAATTCGAATACGCGCAGCGCGCCATCCGGCTCGGCGTCGTTAACTACCTACTCAAGCCGGTCGACCGCCGCAAACTCGTCGAAGCTGTCGAGCAGGCGCTGGCCGTTGGCGAGGAACGGGAACGCATCGAGCGGATGTCGCGCTTCGTCGACGAAAAACTGATCACCGCCGAAGACGACGGCCCCGCCAACCCGTCCGTCCGCGCGGCGCTGCAATACGTCGAAGAACGGCTACATGAACCGCTCCACCTGCGCGACGTGGCGGAGCACGTTCATTTGAACCCGAGCTACTTCAGCGCGCTGTTCAAGGAACAGACCGGCCTGACGTTCAGCGAATACGTCGCGCGCAGCCGTATCCGCAAGGCGAAACAGCTGCTTCTGTCCACTGCGCTGCCCGTCGAGGACATCGCCGAACGCGTCGGCTACCGGACGGCGAAATATTTCATCAAAGTGTTCCGCGATTACGAAGGCGTGAGCCCGAGCCGATACCGTCGGGAAATGGCTGGCGAACGCCGCGCAACCTAAAAACGTTGGAATTTTTCCCGATCACCGTAGCCTTATCCCCCGTTCTTTCCGGTGCTATAGTGGAATCGTCAGGTTGATCAACCGACAAAATCTTTTCGGAAAGAAGGGGGACTCGTCCGACATGTCGAAACGGAAAACGCTTGCAACGCTGTCGGCCGCCCTGTTGCTGGCCGCGTCGCTGGCCGGCTGCGGCGGCGGCAGCAAGTCGTCGAACAGCGACACCGGCTCGGCGGGCCAATCGCCGGCGGCGTCGTCGACTTCGTCCGGCGGAACGTCCGGGGAAAAGGCGACAATCAAGCTGATGCACCTGTGGCCCGAGGGCAGCTCCGCTCAGCATTACAAACTCGTCAACCAGATCATCGATGAATACGAGAAGGCGCATCCGAACGTCGACGTTCAGGTCGAAGTGCTCGAAAACGAACAGTACAAAAACAAGCTGAAAGTATTGTCGGCCTCGAACGCGCTTCCCGACGTCGGCATGACGTGGGCGGCCGGCTTCCTGGAACCGTATGCGAAAGGCAAACTGTTCACGCCGCTCGACGACGTCCTCGCCGACGGGCTGAAAGACAAGTTCGTCCCGGGCACCGTCGAAGCCTATCAGTTCGACGGTAAAACGTATGCACTTCCGATCGAGTTGAATATTTGTCCGATCTACTATAACAAAGAAATTTTTGCAAAATACAATCTGAATCCGCCGCAAACGTACGACGACTTTCTGAACATCGTGAAAACGCTTGTTCAAAACGGCGTCGCACCGATCGCGCTCGGCAACAAGGACCGTTGGACCGGTTCGATGTGGTTCATGTACCTGGCCAACCGCATCGGCGGGGACGCGCTCAACAAGGCGATCGCGCGTCAGGGCTCGTTCGAAGACCCGTCGATCGTCCAGGCCGCCCAGCGCGTCCAGGAACTCGTCGACCTGCAGGCGTTCATCAAAGGGTTCAACGGCCTGTCCAACGACGAAGCCAAATCTGAATTCATGAGCGGCAAAGCCGCCATGTACTTGATGGGAACATGGGAGCTGCCCAACTACACGACGAACCCCGAAACGCCCGAAGATTTCAAGAAAAAAGTCGGTTTCTTCAAATTCCCGACCGTCGCCGGCGGCAAAGGCAACGTCAACGACTGGGTCGGCGGTCCCGGCGTCGGCCTGTTCGTCGCGGAGAACTCCAAAGTCAAAGAACAGGCCAAAGACTTCGTCAAGTTTTTCGTCCAGAAATGGGGCGAACAGTCGGTCACCGGTCCCGGCGTCATCCCGGCGACGAAAGTCGACACGTCCGGCACAAACCTGCCGCAGCTGTACAAGGACTTGCTGAACGAACTGAACAACGCGCATAGCCTGATCCTGTACGCCGACGTGCAGATGAAGCCGGCCGCCGCCGACGTGCACCTCAACCAGATTCAGGCGCTGTTCGGCAAGGCGACGACGCCGGAAGATTTTGCGAAAAAACAAGAAGAAGCGCTCAAGCAGGCGGCTTCGTCCTGAGCGCTTCCCGCCCGGAAACATCGTGAAACGCCAGGCGCCGGCCGGTTTTCGTCCGGAATCGGACGCGACCGGCCGGCTTTGCCGGCATAACCGCCACCTTTCCGCCGACCGGAGGTGTCGTCCGCCATGGAACGCATGATGTCCAACAAGGCCGTCGTCGCCCTATACGTCTGGCCCGCATTGGCGCTCGTGCTCGTGCTGATCTACGTACCGATCGTCCTGACCGGTTATTACGGCCTGATGAAATGGGACGGCATCGGTCGGATGGAATTCGTCGGACTTGACCAATACGCCCGGCTGATCCGCGATCCGCTTTTCTGGAACAGCGCGTACCATTCGTTTTTGCTGGCCGTGTTTTCAACGGCCGCGCTGTTTTTGTATCTCGGCGTGGCGCTCGTGCTGGCCTCGCGCATTCGCGGCGCGAATCTGTTTCGGAAAATTTACCTCATTCCGATGCTGCTGTCGTCTGTCGCAATCGCCCAATTGTGGCTGAAAGTGTACCATCCTTCTAACGGCATTCTCAACCGCCTGCTCGAATCGCTCGGCGTCGCCCGCACGCCCGACTGGCTGGCCGACCCGGATATCGTGCTGTACGCCGTGTTTGCTCCGATTCTTTGGCAGTACGCCGGGTTTTATATTTTGATTTACTACACCGCCCTGAAAAACATCCCGTCCGACCTGCTGGAAGCGGCGCGCATCGACGGGGCGAACGCCTGGCAGACGGCGATCCGCATCCGCATCCCGCTCATCGCGGAAGTCTTCAAGGTGACGGTCGTGCTCGCCGTCGTCGGTTCACTGAAATATTTCGATCTGATCTACGTCATGACCGACGGAGGTCCGAACGGCGCGAGCGAAGTGATGGCGTCCTACATGTACCGCAAGGCGTTCCGCGGTTTCGACTTCGGCTACGGAAGCGCGATCGCGTTTTTCCTGCTGCTGATCTGCCTGGCGGCGACGTGGGCGATCCGCAAATCGACGGCGTCGCGCGACACGGTGCAATATTCCTGACGGCGCGGGGGGATCGGCTTTGACGCTGGAAAACGTGGTGCGGCTAGCGGCGCGGAGCCTGTTTTACTTGATCCTGACGGCGGTGGCGGTCCTGCAACTGTTGCCGCTCGTGTGGCTTTTACTGTTTTCATTGAAAAACAGCCAGGAAGTGTTCGAACTCCCGCCGTTTGCACTGCCGACAGAACCGAGATGGGAAAATTATTGGAAAGTTTGGACGAAAGGAAATATTCGCGTTTACTTTTTGAACAGCGTCTGGATCACGGCCGCGTCGGTCGTGTTGACGGTACTGCTTGCAGGTCTTGCAACGTTCGCGCTGACCCGCATGCGGTGGAAACTTCGCCCGCTGGCGCTCGGCCTGTTTATGGTCGGTATGATGATTCCCGTTCATTCGACGCTTATTCCGCTGTTCGGGCTGTTTTCGCGGATCGGACTGAAAGACAATCCGCTGTCGCTCGTGCTCAGCTACACGGCGTTTAATCTGCCGGTGACAGTACTGATTTTTCTCGGCTTCTACATGCGGTTGCCGCGCGAACTGGAAGAGTCCGCGGTGATCGACGGCTGTTCCGTTCATCGGCTATTTTTTCGGATCATTTTCCCGATCACCGCTTCCGTTACGACGACTGCAGCGATCATCAACATGATTTATAATTGGAACGAATTCATTTTTGTCAACACGTTCATCAGTTCGGATCACTGGAAAACACTTACAGTCGGCATCCAAAATTTCACCGGCCAGTACATGCGCGACTGGGGGGCGATCGGCGCGACGCTCATGATCAGTATCCTGCCCGTGCTCGTCGCCTATTTCGCGCTCAGTGAAAAAATCGTCGAGGGCATGACGGCTGGCTCGATCAAAGGATAAGGCGCCGGAACATACGGTTCGGTCGACATGAGGTCTCAGCGAACCGTCGCCCGACGCCGTTTTCCGGGTACGGACGCGCGGAGGACGCCTGCGGCCTTTGGCCCCGACGATGCCCGACGCCGACGGCGTCGGCACGCAGCGTCTGCGGGCGCCGGGGCGGCCTGTCGGCACCGCGCCGCCGGCACGGACGTTTTACGCCCGGGCTCGGCGGTGTTTCTTTTCCGAAGACACGCAGACGTCCTTGCAAGTAAAGGTGAAAATGTGGTGCGGAACAGGAACGCAATGATGCCGGTTGATGATCTCCACCGGATGAATCACGGGCACGATCTGCGGATGGAAAAAGTCGCGGTACACGTATTCCGGCGGATCGACGATCGCCCTTGCCGGTGGACAGCAAAACTCGCCGTGAGGATGGCAGTCTTTCGGATGCATGCGGTTCACCCCTTCGCGTGATCTCGCCGACATTGTATGCCCCGAATGAGGCGCTCGACTGGATGCTTGTCATGTGTAGTCGCCCGCGATATGATGTCGGCTGGAATGGTCGATGGCAACTCTATTGGAAATGTTGACTTTCGAACGTCTGTTTGGTATGATGGTGTTATCTCTCGCGGAGGAGTGATGGGATGTTTTCAATGGCGGAGTTGAGGGAGATGTTCGTGTCGGTGCTGGATGAGGCGCTCGTCTCGATCCATCGGCGATTCGACGTTCTGTAGCAGCGGATGGACCGGTTCGAGCAGCGCCTCGAACACGTCGAGCAGCGACTCGATCGCGTGGAAGCCCGGCTCGAAAATCTCGAAGCGCGGATCGGTCATCTCGAAATGCGGGTCGACCGCCTCGAAGCGCGTCTCGATCAACTCGAAGCGCGGTTCGACCGCCTTGAACAACGCGTCGAACGGTTGGAAATGGAAGTCGCCCAAGTGCAGCAGGCCGTCCTCGAAATCAACGAAACCGTCAAGCGGATCGAACAGCGACTCGAGCGCCACGAGCACATTCTGGCAACCGTGGCAATGCTCGTACTCGAACACGAAAGCCGCATCCGCGACTTGCGCCTGAATCTGAAAAGCGCCTGAACGCACGGTCTAATCGCGACGGTTGCGGCGCCTTTTGACGGCATTCCCGTCGGCGGCGCCGCTGAGCCGGGCGTGATAGAAAAACCAGCATTCGTTCAGCAGCCGAATCCGTCGGCGATCTTTGTGGTAAAAAGCCCGGCTCAGCTGATTTCGAAGCCAGATCGGCACGACCGATCCCTCCCGCCGACACCTCTCCTCGTGCAATCAAACGCTTCGGGAAAGGCCGATTGACCTGTCACTATTGTATGGTGGTCAGGATAGCGGGTGCGTGTACGCTTTCGCAAGTTCGCTCTTTCCGACGTCGTCCTACTTCTTCATGCGAAATGCGGCAGACAAAGCATGTTGCCGCGCCAAGGAGGCCGCCGCGCCGTCCGCCGGACTATCGATGAGCGATCAACCGTCTTCGCCGGTTTCCTCGCGCCAATGCTCGAGCTGTGCCTTAAGCGCGCGAATTTCCGTCAAGAGCGAGATCAGAGGGTAAGCGGTCTCATGGACGGCGGCGAATTCGCGCTCCAGCCGCTCGACATATTCCAGGCCGGAGACGATCCGCCGCGAATCGTCGATCAGTTCGAGGTTGTCGCACTCGGCGACGATGCGGGCGAGCTGCGGCACATTCGGCGCGGTCAATTTGCCGATCTCTTTTTCCAGGCGTCGGTTCAGCGCTGTCAGCTGGTACGCGTAATCTGCCGGCATTTCGACAAATTCGAGGCGTTCCCCTATCTGAAAAATATGGTACCGCATCACAGGCATCGGTGTGTCGTCTCCTTTTCGCCGTATACTTCGCGTGATTTCAGAACCAGTGTAGACGAAGACGACAGGCGGCTTCAAGTCGTGGTGGGAGCCGCCGACGCGTCGCGCGGCGGGCTTGCGGCAATCGCGACTCGCCGAGCGGAGGTTTGCGGCAGTCTTTTGAGCACAACCGATCGGAACGTAAAGGACCGGTGATTTCGTTTGACCGACGAGGAACTGCAACAGTGGGTAGAACGCATTTCGCTCGACTGCTTCGGCAAACCGTTCCGTCACCGCGCCGTGTTCAACCGCCGCCTGACGACGACCGGCGGCCGGTATTTCACCCGCACGCATCACATCGAGATCAGCTGGCGACACTACCTGGCGTTCGGACGCGAAGAAATCGAGAAGATCATCAAGCACGAGCTTTGCCATTACCATCTTCACCTTGAGAGGAAAGGTTTCCGACACCGCGACGCCGATTTCCGCCGGCTGCTGGAGCGCGTGGGCGGCAGCCTCCATTGCAGGTCGGTCTCGCCGCGCCGCAGCCTGCCGTACCGGTACGAGCTGGTATGCCGCTCCTGCGGCATGCGTTACCCGCGCCGCCGGAAAATGAACCCGGCTCGCTACGCCTGCGGCCGGTGCGGCGGCCGGCTGTCGCTTCGCACCGTCGCCTCCGCTCCCGCAACGGACGCCGGCGAAACGCCTCGGCCGCCCGACCGGCACGGCAAAAACCGCCGACGGGAAAATCGCCGATAAAAATTTGTCTTCCCCCTCTTGACTTCCGACGGCCGCCCGTGCTAAATTAATACTTGCGTTCCCCGATAGCTCAGTCGGTAGAGCACTCGGCTGTTAACCGAGGTGTCACAGGTTCGAGTCCTGTTCGGGGAGCTTTTTTATTCAACCTTTGGAGAGGTACCCAAGAGGCCGAAGGGGACCCTTTGCTAAAGGGTTAGGCGTGTAACAGCGCGCGAGGGTTCGAATCCCTCTCTCTCCGTCGGCGCCCGGGCGGATCACCCGGACCGGTGTTCGGACGACCGCAGCCGATTGCCGCTGCGGTCTCTGTATGTGGTCCGTCGTCGACCGGATTCTCGGGAGCCGGACATGTCCGCCGGGCGCGGCCGCAGACGCGCGAAAATGGTGTGCGCGGATGTGTGAAGAACGGCTTGTGCGAATGCACAAAACGTCGACATTGCGTTCGATCGCTTGCCGGCCGTTCGCCTGTTGTTCGACCGCTTGCCTCCGGGCCGAAAAGCTGATATAATATCGCCCGTGCGGCCCGTTGGTCAAGTGGTTAAGACACCTCCCTTTCACGGAGGTAACAGGGGTTCGAATCCCCTACGGGTCATGGGAGCCATTAGCTCAGGAGGTAGAGCACCTGACTTTTAATCAGGGTGTCGGAGGTTCGATTCCTCCATGGCTCATCGCCGTCCACGCGGTCGTGGTGGAATTGGCAGACACGCTATCTTGAGGGGGTAGTGCCCGTAAGGGCGTGTGGGTTCAAGTCCCACCGACCGCATACGCGAAAAGCCCGAGAAATCGGGCTTTTTTCATTTGATTCATCCCTGTCTCTAGATACAACCTCTGATTGACAGGATTTTGACAGGCTTTCGTCAGCCGCCTACTTTCGACTTCCTTCGTAAGTTCTACCCCGTCTATCGCACATTCGAATTTGCTCCTGCCCCGGGCAAACCTCCGCATCGCGATTTCGCCGATCGGGTTTTCCGCCTGTACTCACAGCGCAGACAAATCTCATCCCATTCGCGTTAGTTGTCATCCCAAGAAAAGAGCGAAGAGAGTTTCAGCTAGCCTTAACCCTAAGCGTCTCCGATTATATGAGGACGCCTTATCTCTTTGAATTTATTTCTCAATCAAATGAGCCAAAAACAGTCTTCTGAACAACTAGACCCGGATCGTTATCATGTTTCTGTCCCCTCTAGCACGGGTCAAAACCATATGAATCTCGAGGCCGCCGTTGCCTGTCTCGCCGTTTCCGTCCCCTCTAGCACGGGTCAAAACCACCATTTCCAGCGCGATCGGGTACAAGGATTCATCGTTTCCGTCCCCTCTAGCACGGGTCAAAACGTTATTTCCAGTGTCTGGCGATCACCAGACCTAACAAGTTTCCGTCCCCTCTAGCACGGGTCAAAACATTTTGTCGGACCAGAGATGTATGAAATTCTGGTCCGGTTTCCGTCCCCTCTAGCACGGGTCAAAACTCGAGTATTCACCTCTTCGATCTCATTTCGAACCCATTGTTTCCGTCCCCTCTAGCACGGGTCAAAACGCGGAGAGGATGGAAAAGGAGGTAAAAAATGGTAGATGTTTCCGTCCCCTCTAGCACGGGTCAAAACCAAACCAAAATGCCGTTCTCACCGGCATTTCTACTGCCAAACCGCCTTATTTTTGTCGTCGATCGCTCACACGGCATAAACCCCCGGGGATCGACGACAACCGCCCCTCTTTCATTCTACCAAAACCATAAACAAACACAATCTCTTGTCTCAACTCGATGCCTTATCCTTCCTCACGACCTTCCGATCCACTCAAACACCTCCTCCAACCGCTCGCGCGTCAACGGATAATGTTCCAGCAGCCGAGCGCCTTCCTCGAACAAAGCCGAAATCAGCGTCCTGCCGGCGACCAGCGCACGTTCGGCGTCCAAACGTTCGACCGGCTCCAGCCCGTGCGCGACGATCGAGACATTCCGTTTCCGCCGCAACTCTTCGAGTAAGATCCCCAATTTCTTTTTCGTCGGGGCGCCGGTCGTCGGCACGTCGACGTCCTGCTCCGCCAACTGACGAAAATGTTGATCCCCGATCTCCTCTAAAAATCGAACCATTTCCCACAGTTTGGCGTATCCCTCCCCGGCAGCATGTTCCCCTCCATCGCCCGACCGAACCGCGACATGATTTCCAACCGAAACATCTGCCGCGCGGACCGCCCCCTGCCGATACGCTTCCGCCGCCCACCGCCGGACGTCCTCGCGACTGGACTGAAGCGCCGACAGCCGGAACCGGTCCGGGTCGATGCCGTACACCTCGCGGATCCACAGCCGAAGCGCCCCCTCATACAACCGCCAGAAACGAGCCAACGCATCGGCATATGCCTGCCGCGCGAACGCGCGATCCGCGTTGTAATAAAGATCGACCAGCACCGGAACGGTTTCCGTCGGCTCCCGGCACAGACGCTCCAAAAAAGCCGCCTGCTCCGCGAACGCCGCATCGAGATCCTTCGCTTCCGTTCCCTGAAACCGCCGCCACACCGAACGCAACCGATCCAGCGCGTGCCGGTAATGAAGATGGTCCCACGCCGCATATGCCAGAAACAGCCGCTGAAACTCCTCCGCCAGCGACCGCCTCGCCTGAAACGCGCTGATTTCCGCCAGTCTCTTGAACTCCAACGCGATGACGCCGAACGCGTACTGGTCGGCATATTTGCGGATGGCGTGCAAAATATTTTCTTCCTCCAGAAAATGCGTCGTCACCGACCGCACCCGATCGCCGACCGCCAGCCTCGGATCGAGCGCTTGCCACAGCGACGTCGGCGCGGGAAAAAAACCGCTATGCGCTAAAACGAGCAGCGTCTGCTGCATTTGGGGCGTTCCCGACGAAACGTTCAGATGCAGCTCAAACGGCACCCCGTCGGACTGAAGCACGTCGAGCACCCGGCGAAGCTCCGACTTCGTCACGGTCAGCACGTCCTGCACGTTCGCCGCGTCGCGAATGAGCAACGGCAGAACCGAAACTTTCGGTCGCCAATCCAAGATGTCCAAATACTCTTTGGTTTTCCACGCATTTTCCTCCGTCGAACTTCGGGCGTTTCCCATCTGACTCGTCGGCAACAGAAAAACGACGTCGGGCCGGATGCTCTCCGCGACCGTCAACACCGGTCCCGCCTGGTTGTTGTCCTGTGCGAATGGATCACGCATCCCGACATAGGAAATCATCACTTTTACCGTTTTCTCCGTCAAAGCCGGCGTTCCCCCTCGATCTCAAGCTTCACCCACCCCAGCACGTCGGCGGGCGCCCCCGAGCGGACGACGACTTTCCGCGATTGGGGAAACGTGTCGTGCTGCCTTTTCTGAAAATGTCCGACCTCGCGCACCATACGCCGCTCCGCCGCGTTCATATGCAGCGCCGAGGGCGTCGTGCCGAGCAACCCCGTCCCCCAACCGAGCCGAAGTGTCGGCTTCTGCTCACGCAACGCCTCCAGCCGACGGACGATCGTCGACAGCCCGGCCTCGCGGTAAAACGCGATCTCTTCTTCTAAGAGCCGCACCGTTTTCGCTTCGGCGTCGCGCAGCCATTCGCGAAGGTCGCCGGACGGCCCCCTCGCTGACTCCGATCGAAGCGCTTTCCAGACGTAATCCGCCATTTCGAGTTCTGCGTTTAAGACCGTTCCGGCCGGCAACACTTCGGCAAAAACACGCGCTTTGCTGAAATGCCAACCGCCGCGTCCGGGAGGATTCAGGCTGACGATTGCGATTTCCGCTGCCTCCGTCAGCGATTCGGCCGATTCACCCTTCGATCCGTACGCCGGCAAAGCGTCGCCGAACCGCAGGCCGCGGAATCCGTCGGTGTTGGGCTCGTCGGCGCCGTATCGCGCAAGCCGGTCCATGCGTTTGCCGGCGCTTTTGATTGTCTCATCCACCTTGTTTTTCAGCTGTTTGCGTCTGTCGTTGTTCATTTCAGCCGACGCACGGCGTTGCATTTCCTCCGCTCTGGCGATTTCCGCGAAAATACCGCGCCGCTGCTCTTCCGATTCCCCGAGCATCCGGTACAACACCGCCGTCCGCACGGCGCCCTTCAGGCTGGAACCGGGAATGTACGGCACGCGCCGGAGATCGTTTTCCCCCGCGACCGCCGCAGTCGTCATCGTCCGGAACGCACCGGTTATGTCCATCCGCTCCGGCTTTGCAATCGCCCGCAACGCGCACCGCCGCACGATGTCTTCGCGCAACGTCGGACGCCCTTTCCAATCGAGATAACCGTCTAATGAGGCCGCACGGCCGCCCGGCGTTTCGACCGTATACCGCACATAATCCTCGAACAGCCCTTCTTCGCGCAACAATCGGAACAAGGCGTGCGCCGACACCGGCCATATGCGTTCGCGGCCCTGGACATATTCAAACGGGGCAAGCTCGCCTTCCGCCGAACCGACGTGCACCGGCGTCAGCGCCGTGACGCGAAGTCCGTACACGGCCGCAAACGTTTCATTCCGCGCCTGCATCGCCCGCACCTCCGTCCGACGCCGATGCGCCGACCAAAAACGCCTTGCCGTACCGGTAGACCGGATGCGGAAAGCCGTCCGGCGCCACATCGACGATGCCGCCTTCGACCGGTTCCCGCAATACGCTGCCCTCGGCGACCATGACGACCCGCCGATGCCGCAACCCCGGCTGCCCGCCGACGCTTTCCGTCCAGCCGGTCCGCTCGACCAGATGGTAAGCCTGAAGCAATGCCACAACCCGCCTGCGCTCGTCCGCATTCGGCCCGTAAAGCGACAGCAGCACGTATCCCGCGGCATTCCCGGCGCTTCCGCCCGCCGCTTCGCCCGCTGTCGCCGCTTCAAACGGCCACGACGCCGAAAATCGCGGTTCAAACGCCCCGTAACCCGAACTCCGCCGACCGCCGATCCCTTCGTCGCCCAGCCATTCGACCGCCCGGCAAAACCGGTCCGCCTCCCCGTCCGGCACTTCCGCGAAAAACGTCAGCCCGTCGCCGTCGGCAAAAAACGTTTCGCCGACCCAATACAAGTTCGTCCCCGCGCCGAACCGATCGACAGCCGCGCGGGGCCGGTCGCGGACGGCCGCCTGCTTGTCGAGGACTTCTTCCGCCTTCAACATGGCGTGCACGTCCTCCGCTCGAAACGCCGCTCCGCGAATCCAGCGGAAGAACGACGGTTCCGCAACCCATCTCAACGCCTTCAAGGACTTGCCGAACGCCAGCGCATCGTCGGGAGTAAGACCGGGAATCGGCAACTGCGGCCGCGGATAATAGACGACCCCGCCTGCCCGCGGAAACGCGGAACTGACGCGCATCTTCGGTACAGGTCCGCCGTACAGCCGTAGCCAAGCGATGTACAGCGCGCTGAACAGCGTATCGGAATGAAGGATAAGCCCGCTTCCCTCCATCCCGAATCCGCCCGTGCCGATGCGCACCGGCCCGCGGAAACGCATCTCGACCGTCAGCCGCATGCCGCCGTATCTCCGCCGGTACCGCCGACGGCCTCCTCCCGTTCGCCTCCGTCGAGCGAAAACTGTCCGCGAATGTTTCGCACAAACTCGCCCAGCGTCGCGGCTTCCGCGACACACGTCCATTCCCGGCCGTCCCGATACGCCTCGAACGTCCGCATCTCCAGCTTCAAGCCGCCGAACGCCACCTTGCCGTAACCGCGCGACCCGTTGCCGCCGAGATAATCGCCTTCGAGAAGCTCGAACGAAAGCAGCAAATGCCGAAGATCTTCACCGATCTCCCGCCCCGCATCGACCGCCGAAAACCGTTCGCCGAACGCAGGATTGAACCCCCAGAACGTGTAGATCATCTCAAACCGGAACTTCGTCCCCTTCGGCACGCGTTCAATCTGGCGCGGATTGGCCGCGCTCGTGATGCGGTCGAGCGAATTTTCAAACTTAACTTCAGTCATGAAAAAGTCCAGCTCGTCCGCATCCCTTAGCAGCTGGCGCGATTCGTCGGCCAGCTCCGTATCGCGGACGATCAGACGGGCGGGGCGGTTCCATTTGACCTCCCCGGAAGGATTTGAGGGGTTGCGACCATTTTTCCCGCTCGTAGCGCCGAACAGCCGGCAGACGACACACGCAGGTTCACCGCACTCATGATGACGTGTATCATTGCCGCCGACGCGAATCCGGCTGTCGTCGAAAAAACTGCTGTCGAGCGCATAGTGATATAACTCCAGCAACGTGCGAAGCTTCCCTTTCAGCGAGCTGCCGGGAATGTACGGCTCACGCGTCACCGGATCGCGAACGACGCTCTTGTCAACGCTGCCGATCTCCGACGTATCGTTGCCTCCCCCGATGTGAAGCGCGGTCTTCAACTCGATAACGCCGCTGATGCGGTATTTTCCCGCCGACGATTGCACCGCCATCATTCCCTACCTCCGTAAAACCGATGATAAGCAAGAATCGATCTGAAGAATTTCATCAAATTTTCAAAATCTTTCAAACCGTCTTCTCCGTCGCGCACGCGATCGATCACCGGCACCAAAATCTCGTACAAATCCTTCAGTTGGTTCTGGCGATTGCGGCCGACCGCGTAGGCGAGATGGGCCTTCAAGTAAATGACCGGTTCATTCGAAAACGTTTTGTTCGCCCGGACGTCGTTTTCAATGCGGACGAGCAGGCCGAACACCTTGCGAATTTGAGACACCTTGACGCTCCGAGTATTTCGACCGATGACCTCCGCCCACTGAATCCATTTGTCGACGCGAATGTCGGCGGGACAACGCTTCTCATTCTTAAAGGTATTATTGATTTCTACCTTAACCGGCGCGAGCGGTCCGTCGTTTCGACCGCCCTCTTCGCCGGAAGGACTGTAGCCCGACCGGCCGTATCGGTCTTGGCCAGAACGTGCCCCGGCTCCGAAATGATTTCCATTCATTCCGCGCTCCTCCTTCGCATCAGGATTTGCAAAATGCGCAGCGCCAGCAGCAGCGGCCCGCCGCGCAAAACATCGTTCAACGCAAAGTTCACCAGTTGGTAATAAAACTTTTTCCGATCTTCGTTTTTCTCGCTTCCCGCTTTTCGCCCGACGACATAATGAAGTTGCGGCGCGAACCAGTGCCCGAGATCCTTACCGGCCCGCTCGACGATCGCCGCATACTGCCTGAAAAACGAGACGGACATGAACGTCGGGCGTATCGTTCGGTCGTTTTGTTCCAGCGCCTGGGCGAAATGGTTCAGGATTTTTTTAAGCCCCTCTTTGCCTTCTTCGCCGGCGACGTCCCGCCACTGCAGCGTGAGCCCGAGCGCGCCAAGCCGGTCGCGACCATCATTCTTGGCATTCTTTTCTTCCTTTTTCGCTTCCTCCACCGCACGATAAAACGCCGCCCGTTCGTCGACGACGGCGATGCCGGCCGACAGCGTCACGTCCGGATTTCGGCCGACGTATCGACAGAATTCGCTCCACACCGCGAAGGCGGCATCGAACGCGTCGTCCCACGCACCGACGAGCAAGAGATCGTCGCCGCCGGCATAGACGAGATTGACGGCATACTCCTCCTTGCCCCGCGGCAACAGCCGATCCCTTTCGCCGCGCGCCGCCTCTTCGAACATCGCTGGCAAATAATATTTGAAAAACAAATTCAGCCGCGCCGACAAGTCGCTCAACCGGCCGAGCGTCTGCGGCGTAAGCCCGCGGGCGAAAATCGCGCCGAGCCGGTCGACGTCCATGACCAGCACGCCGAGTCTTGCGTCCCCGCAAGCCCGCTGCGCCAGCGATACGAATTCCGGTTCCGCAAGAAAAGCTCCCGTCGGAAACGGCCGCACCGCCCAATCGCCTGCCTGCGGCAACGACCACGGCTCGCGCATCCGGTATTCGGCCAGCACCTTCGCCCCCGACAAGTCGGTATTCGGCGAAAAATCCGGCGTTGCGATCCAGTACGATTTTTTCCACACCTCCAGCCGAATCGCTGATGGTCCCGTCCGCCGCGCCGTTTCCTCTGAACGAGCGGAATCCCCCGGTCCTTCGGTCGGAGCGGCCGAAACGCACTCGTAAAATCGGTCGGCCCGCGGCAACACTTGCCCCAGCCTAATCATCTGCGCGCAAAACCGGCACAACTCATGCCGTTCGCCCTCACCGGCATCCTCCGCAGCGGGACGCAAATGCGGCCCGACCACATAAGCGTCTACCCCTTCGTGCGACCGGCATACGTCGCATTCTCGCGCCACCGCCGTCGGCGTAAACAGAAAACCGCCGTCTTTTTCAAGCAGTTCCTTCCATTTTACTGTTTTTCGGGAGCCGAGCTGACCGTGCAGCGTTTTAAGCGCGCCCGCCAACGTCGCTTCTTCCCCCATTCCCTTCGCCGAAACGGCGTCGGCGTCCAGCGAACGGCCGGACAGCGCAACCGACTCGACCGCCAGATACAACTTCGAACGGAACTCTCGAAACAGCCAACGGTTGAATCCTTCCGTAAACTCCTCAATTCCGCGACGAATCCGCTCCGTATCCGGCACCAACAACAGCAACGTCCCGGCCGTCGCGTAAACGAGATGGACGCGTCCGAGCCCGAGACCTTCCAGCAGCTGGACCGCGACGCTTTCCATCAAAAGATCAAGATAGAACGACCGCCCGCGCAGTGTCTTCAGCGCGGCCTTCGAGCCGATCGTGTAGACGAAATCTTGGATGCCGGACAGATCAGCGCCGACGAGCAGATAGCGCTCCTCTTTCCGATCGAGGATGAAGCGCTCCAGATCGGTGTCGAAATCCGCGCCGCCATCGCGCAGCCGGACGAACAGACTCGACGCGACCGCCGCCGTCGCTTTCAGATGATGATAGAGCGACGTATCCGGTTGCTCGCCTTCGGCGCTGATCGTCGTCTCCGGCACGAAGCTCAAATATTTTTCCAGCAACAGAAGCAGCCGGTCTTCCGTCCGGTTGAACGGATGTTCCAACGCCCGGCGAAGCCCGTCCCAAATCTCTGCATAATGGGAGGGGCGGCGACGATTTTCCCGTTCGTCATCGGCCGGCACCGGAAACGGACGGTCTTCGACAAGCCCGCACGACCATACATGCCGGCACCCGTTTGCCGTTCGGCCCTTCCATCCGGCGTCACTCGAACCGCCGTGATGTTCGTCGTCTAACGCAATCCGGTCGAATACGACGCCCATGCCGCGATGCAACTCATGCTCCGTCGGCGTATCCGCGCCGCTTTCCAACCGCTCCATCGCGGACGCCAGGTTGTCCGCCTCATAGACGATCGCGATCAGGTTGCGGAGAGCTGCGGAACCGCCGTACCGGTCGTAGGACAATTTTTCATATTTCGGATGGTCCGGACGAAGCTTGTGATGGCGCAGCATCGCCTGCAGCGTCGGCTCCGCCAAGCCGACATGCCGTCCCCACTCGTATCCGAATTCCTGATGCGTCAGGGATCGCTCGCCCGCGCCCGACCAACCCGAAGACTTCATGGCGCGCTGAATGACTTTCCCGATATCGTGCAGCAGGGCGGCCTCCACCACGTGCCGCCTCGTCAGTTCGTCTCCGCGCATACCGCCGCCTCCTGTTCCTTCTCCGGCCGGACGACGTCGTAGCGGCCGAGCCCGAACGAGATGCTCCGCCCGACGGCGAAAAACGCTCCGGCCCGCAGCCATTCGAGAAATTCGCCGACTTCTCCGGCATACGTGACGCTGCCGATCATGCCGCCGATTTTGAGGCGCATGCCGTGTGTGCGGGAATAGCGGCTATAGTCGAACCACCGGACGTCGTGCCGACGCGTCTCTACCCGCTCCGCCCGCTCCAGCAGCCCACGCACGTCGAACGTCCACGGTTTGCCCGTCGCCGCTTCATACACGTCGTGAAGCCGCCGCACGACCGCGCGCATCAACACACCGAAAGGCAGCCGGTCGGTCAGCCGGCCCTCGCGTTTGATGCGAAGCGGCGCTTGCAACACGACGCGGACGCCTGTTCGAAAATCGTCCGGCACCTCATTTCCGACGCATACGACGTCGCCTGCCGTCAACATCGGCAACGGTTCGGCGCGACGACCGGAGCGGTCGAACACAGTACGTCGTTTTCCTTCCCGATCCATGGCCGATACCCGTTCAAGCACGAATCGGCCGCGCCGGCCGCTTTCATCCGGAAGCCCCATTCCGAACCGCGACAGGCTTTCCATCGCATAGACGAAATATGTCAGCGAAGAAACAGCGGGACCGAACAACCGCATGTGCAGAGTCATGCGGCCGCCGACATCCGTCACGTCGGGCGTCGCCGGATCGAACCACGCGACGAACAACGGCCGGCCGTCGCCCGACGGATCGTTGCCGACACCTGTTGTACGGGGATATGGACAACTGGTGCGGAGTTCGCAGCCGGCACAAGGTTTGGACGCCGGAAACGGGCATACCGACCGACGAAGCGCTTCGTGAAGCGCCGTCCGCAACACATGTCCGCGAAACGGCGGCAGCCGTACGGATTCGGTTACGAGGCAAGTGAATTGGAGGTCTTGGATTGGAATATCGTGCCACATACTTTTCCTTTTCGACAGGAAGCGACTTTTTTCCTTCTGGAAGATCGCAAAATTCGAAAAATTTTTTTGGAGAGTGAGTGGGGCGGGGCTTATACCGGAGGTGAAGGCGATTCGAAGGGGGCTGGTGGGGTCTAGCTTTGTGGGACATCAAGTTTCATTTTTTTAGCTTCGGGTTTAAAGCTACCATGAATGGAGCGTTTGTCCCCTCTGGATTGGGTCAAAATCTGGCTTGGCGCCACGGACGAAACGATGGGCTCCGGGTTTCAGTCCCCTCTTGCACGGGTCAAAACAGGAGGAACCGAACATGAACCATGTTGTTCTGATTGGGTTTCCGTCTCCTCTAGCACGGGTCAAATCAGATATTCAGAACATGCTCGCCAGAGGATGGACGAAAGTTTCCGTCCCCTCTTGCATGGGTCAAAACTCGAAGGAACTATCGTGACGCTGGCACACCACGCACCGTTTCCGTCCCCTCTGGCACAGGTCAAAACAAAAAAGCAAATGTCGTAGCTATTACAGGAGTTGCTGGTTTCCGTCCCCTCTTGCACGGGTCAAAACGCGACTACCGCGTCCGCATCGCGACGAACATTGCGCGGTTTCCGTCCCCTCTTGCACGGGTCAAAACGCGTTGGGCACAGTTGACGCGTCAATATTGGCAAGTTTCCGTCCCCTCTTGCACGGGTCAAAACTCCATCTGCACGTTCATTCCGAATTCTCCCTTCAGGAGTTTCCGTCCCCTCTTGCACGGGTCAAAACTTGTAAACGGAATCCGGATTTTCAGCGGACATCACCCGTTTCCGTCCCCTCTTGCACGGGTCAAAACTTTCAACGAGTGGTTCTTTCCCTTCTCAAGCGTCTCGTTTCCGTCCCCTCTTGCACGGGTCAAAACCTGGCCCCGGTCCAGCGGGACGGGCTTGAGTATGAATTCACGTTTCCGTCCCCTCTTGCACGGGTCAAAACGCGACTACCGCGTCCGCATCGCGACGAACATTGCGCGGTTTCCGTCCCCTCTTGCACGGGTCAAAACGCGTTGGGCACAGTTGACGCGTCAATATTGGCAAGTTTCCGTCCCCTCTTGCACGGGTCAAAACGCGGGAGGGGCGGCGTGTCTTCTACGTCGCCCATCCGCGTTTCCGTCCCCTCTTGCACGGGTCAAAACCCCCCCCAGCGAAAATGCAGTCCCCACCGGCATTTCCGCAGCTTGATCGCCATGTCGTCGATCGCTCACACGACAAAAACCCCCGGGGATCGACGACAACTGACCCTTCCTTCTTCCATAAAAACCATAAAAAACATTCCCCTTTATACCACAATTCCCTTACGCTCACCCAGCGGCTCACGACATCTGCAGACGGTTCAGCGAGCCGCCGGCTACGCAAAACAAAACAGAATCCCATAAGGCCCCTTTTCATTCTCTTCGACAGGAAACGACATTTTCCTTCCGAAAGTTCTGGAAACGGCTGAATCATTGATGGAAACCGCGCCCGCTGCAGGCTTCGATATTTCCTTCATCATCAGGCCCGTTCATGGTATACTTTTTCCCAGAGATTCTCTACCCTCTCTCGACAAATTTCGGCAGGAAGGCAGGAACTCCATCTTGGCAAGAACTTATCATTCCGAAGGAAGGCAACTCGCCTATTTTCTCCGAGCGATTTTAGTTTTTCTTGGCGTCGTCCTCTATTACAGCGTGCCCGGTCTTCATTGGATCTGGCTTATCGTTTTTCTTATCGTTGGCATTCTTATAGCCGAAATGATGGGCCTGATTTGGACCCACCAACGGCGAAAGTCCGCCGCCGGTCGGCCCTACGGCAAATCGGCAGCCGGTCGAAAAAAAGCCCGATCAAACGCCGAGCACAGACGGACGGACGAAGACCTTATCCGGGCGGATATCGACACCTTGTCGGGTCCGGAATTCGAACGTCTCCTCGAACTTTATTACACCGACAAAGGATACATCGTTCAGCGCGTCGGCGGATCCGGCGATCACGAGGTCGATCTCATCTTGATAGACAAGGATGGCTACAAAATCGCGGTCCAATGCAAAAGGTGGAAAAAAGACGTCGGAAACGACATTGTCCTCAGAATTAAAGCCGGCAAACAGATCTACGGTTGTCACGACGCCTGGATCATCACGACCAGCCATTTTACGAAAGCCGCCAAGGAAGCCGCCGAGTCTTTGCGGATTCGTCTCATCAACGGACTTGCGGTCCATGACATGATCAGCCGCTGGAGAAAAGAACGCATCGGAGCGGATTCTCACCGAAGGCAAAGATAGCATTGGCCTTTCGCCCGCACCGGTCCTGCCGCTTCCGACAAGGCGAAAACGACGACAGGACGCGCCAATCGGACCAACGGAACCGTCGCGGCCGCGCCCGACCGGCGCCTCATCCCCCCGGCTTCCGCATCGTCAGGGCGATCCTTCCCCTTTTCACGTCCACATCGAGCACCCACACCGTTACGACGTCGCCGACCGAAACCACATCCAACGGATGCTTCACGTACTTGTCGCTCATTTGCGATATGTGCACGAGTCCGTCCTGTTTGACGCCGATGTCGACGAACGCGCCGAAATCGAGCACGTTGCGCACCGTTCCTTTCAGCTCCATCCCCGGCTTGAGGTCCTCGAGGCGCAGCACGTCCGTCCGGAAAATCGGCTTCGGCAGTTCGTCGCGCGGATCGCGGCCGGGGCGCTGCAGGCTGTCCAGAATGTCGCGCAAAGTCGGCACGCCGACGCCGAGACGAGCGGCCAGTGATTCGACGTCCACCGCCTGCAGCCGCTCCCGCAATGCCGGTTTTCCCAAATCTCCACGCCCCAAGCCCAGTTCCTCCAGCAGTCGCTCCACCGCCGGATACGACTCCGGATGAATCGGCGTGTTGTCAAGCGGCTCGTCGCCATCGGGAATGCGCAGGAAACCGACGCACTGCTCATAAGTCTTCTCCCCGAGGCGCGGCACGTTCAAAAGCTCCCGGCGCGAACGGAACTTGCCGTTAGCCTCGCGGTAGCGGACGATGTTTTTCGCGATCGCCGCGTTGACGCCCGCCACGTACGACAAAAGCGCCGCCGAGGCGGTGTTGACGTCGACGCCGACGTGATTGACGGCCGACTCCACGACGCCGGCCAGCGTTTCTTCCAATCGTTTTTGCGAAACGTCGTGCTGGTATTGGCCGACGCCGATCGATTTCGGATCGATTTTGACCAGCTCGGCGAGCGGATCTTGCAGCCGGCGGGCGATCGAGACGGCGCTCCTCTCCGACACATCCAGATTCGGAAATTCTTCCTGCGCGAGTTTCGACGCCGAATAGACGCTCGCGCCCGCCTCATTGACGATCGTATAATGGAGCTTGCGCTCCGGCGGCATGTCGCGGATGAGACCGGCGACGAACAGCTCCGTCTCGCGCGAAGCGGTACCGTTGCCGATCGCGATCAGGTCGACGCGATGCCGCTCGATGAGCTCCCGCAGCACGCGCGCCGAACGCTCGACGTCGTTGTGCGGCGGCGTCGGATAGACGACCGCGACGTCGAGCAGCTTGCCCGTCTCGTCGACGACCGCCACTTTGCAGCCGGTTCGGTAGGCGGGGTCGATGCCCATGACCGTTTTGCCGCGGACCGGCGGCTGAAGCAGCAGCCGGCGCAAGTTTTCCGCGAACACCTTGATCGCCTGTTCCTCCGCCTTCTCCGTCAGCTCGGACCGCACGTCGCGCTCGACGGCCGGGGCGATCAGCCGCTTGTACGCGTCTTCGACCGCCGCCCGCAGCAGGTCGTCCGTCGCCGAACGCCCGCCGACGATCACCCGGCGCCCGATCTCTTCCAGAATGCGCGCTTCCGGCACTTCCAGGCGCACGTTCAGCACGTCTTCCCTTTCGCCGCGGTTGATCGCCAGAACGCGATGCGGCGGTATTTTGCGGACCGGTTCGCGGAAATCGTAGTACATGTCGTAAACGGACTCCTTCGAGCCGTCTTTCGCCTCCGTCGCCAGCTCCCCGTGCTCGAACGAAAAACGCCGCACCCAGCCGCGGATGTCCGGATCGTCCGCGATCCGCTCGGCGAGAATGTCGAGCGCGCCCTGAAGCGCGTCGTCGACCGTCGGCACTTCCTTGTCCGGGTCGACGTAGCGGAGCGCCTCGGCGCGCGGGTCGCCCTCCGCCGGCCGGCTTGCGATCCAGTCCGCGAGCGGTTCGAGCCCGCGTTCCTTCGCGACGCTTGCGCGCGTTTTCCGCTTCGGACGAAACGGGCGGTACAAATCTTCGACTTCCTGCAGCTTCGTCGCCTCTTCGATCGCGCGGCGCAATTCGTCCGTCAGTTTGCCCTGTTCGGCGATCAACCGGACGACTTCCCCCTTGCGCTCCTCCAGCGACCGTCGGTACCGCAGGCGCTCCTCGATCGCCCGGATTTGCGTTTCGTCCAGCTCACCCGTCGCTTCCTTGCGGTAACGCGCGATGAACGGGATCGTATTGCCTTCGTCGAGAAGCCGCACCGTCGCCGCCACTTTGGCGACCGGCAGGCCGAGTTCCGCCGCGATCTGCCGGCGAATCCGCTCTTCCGCCGCGGCGCCCGCAGGTTTCACTGCGGCATCCTTAGCCGGTTCAACCGCGGGATCCGAGGCCGCCGGCGCCGCGGAAGCCGCCTTTACCGCCACATCCGCATCCGCCCGCTCTTTAAGGTTTTCCGGCCGTTCCGCCGACGTTTTCGCTTTCTGCTGTCGCGTCATCGAAGAACGACGTCCCCCCTCCGCATCGAACCCAAAACAAAACCCAAAAACAAAACGCGCCGACGACCGGTCCGCGCGTTTCTCCGCTAAAAACGCTCAAAAATCGATCAGTCCGAGGCTGATCATGAGCGCCTCGTCGACGCGTTTCATCGTTTCCTCGTCGAGATGGGTGACCTTGCTCGTCAGCCGCTGTTTGTCGATCGTCCGGATCTGCTCGGTCAAAATGACCGAATCCCGGTCGAATCCGTGTTCCTTGGCCTTGATTTCCACGTGGGTGGGCAGTTTGGCTTTCTGGATCTGCGCCGTGATGGCCGCGACGATGACAGTGGGACTGAAACGGTTACCGATGTCGTTCTGGATGACGAGCACGGGGCGAACGCCGCCCTGCTCCGAACCGACCACCGGGGACAAATTTGCGAAAAACACGTCGCCCCGCTTGACGATCACAATTTTACCCCCCGCTGACCAGACGGTCGAGCGTCGTCTCCGCTTCCTCTTCCGCGTGGAAAGCCTCGGATGCCATGTGCAGGTTGATTTTCGCCATCTCCATGTAGCCCCGCTGCATCGCTTCGCGCAACTGCCGTTTTTTGCGTTCCATCAAAAAAAGGCGCATCGCTTGGCGAATGAGTTCGCTGCGGTTGGATTTTTCTTTCGCCGCGATCCCGTCGACTTCCCGGAGCAACTGATCCGGCAGGCTGATCATGATCCGCTTCGTATTCTGCGCGTTGGCCACCGATATCGCACCTCCGAAACTTTTGCGAAACCGCGCCATTTCCAGTATAGCTCTCTTCTAACCAGAATATTCTAATCGAACCGCCCACCCCGCGAACGGCCGAAAACACTAGGTATGTCTATTCGCCGTCCGGGCCCCGAAATCCTCCCCGATCAGCGGATTTTCCGCCGACACGGGTTCGCCGTTTCGCAGATAGATGCGCGGAACGCGGTGCGACACCATGCACGTCACTTCGTAATGGATCGTGCCGAGCCACCGCGCCACTTCGTCCGCCGGCAGGCATGCGTCGCCCTGTTTGCCGAACAGCACGACTTCGTCATGCAGCGAAACGCCGGGCACGCCGTCGACGCGCACCATGCACTGGTCCATGCAGATGCGGCCGACGACCGGCGCGCGGACGCCGCGGATGAGCACTTCTGCTTTTCCCGTCAACATCCGGCTGTAGCCGTCGGCATATCCGACCGGCAGCGTGGCGATCCGCTCATAGCCCGACGTGCGGTAGACCGCTCCGTAACTGACGCCGGAATTCGGCGGCAAGGTTTTCAGATGAACGACGGCCGTTCGAAAACTCATGACCGGCTCGAGCGCGACCCGGCGCCGGTTGACTTCTTCCGACGGATAGAGGCCGTACAGCCCGATGCCGAGCCTGAGCATGTTGAACGTCCATTCCGGCGTGTCGAGCCCAGCCGCGCTGTTGCCGGCGTGCACCCACCGAAACGTCAGGTCGCGCGCGCGGAGCGTCTCGACGAAACGACGGAACTTCACGTACTGCTCGCGCGTATAGCGTTTGTCGGCCTCGTCGGCGCAGGCGTAATGGGTGAACAACCCTTCGAGAAGCACGCCCGGCGTGCGGGCGAGCGCCTCGACGAACCGGACGGCGTCTTCGCCGGGAAGCAGCCCGAGCCGCCCCATGCCCGTGTCGATCTTGACGTGCACCGCCAGCGGCGCGTCGCCCTGGCGTCCGGCCCGCAGCGCCTCAAGAACGTCCTCGCTGAACACCGTCAGCGTCACCCGGTGCCGCGCCGCGACCGCAAGCCCTTCCGGCGGCGTGTAGCCGAGTACGAGAATCGGCAGGCCGACGCCCGCACGCCGCAATTCGAGCGCCTCGTCGAGAAAAGCGACGCCGAGATAGGCCGCGCCGGCCGCCTCGGCTTCCCGCGCCGCCATCACCGCGCCGTGGCCGTATGCGTTCGCCTTCACCACCGCCATGACGGCGACGCCATCCGGAAGCGCTCGCCGGAACGCCAGCAGGTTGCGCCGCAGCGCGTCCAGCGAAATCTCGACCCGCGTCGGGCGATACGAATAGAGGTCCAACTTCCGCGTCCCCCCGCATGACGCCGGACCGGCCGGCGCCGCGTCGCGTGCGTCGCGTACACACATTCCTAATGGTACCGCCGCGGCGCGCGGCTGTCAACGAAGAGGCAAGCGGGCCGCGCGAGCCGGGCGGCGCAGCCGAACACCGCGGCTGCACGCCCCTCGTGGCGCCCGCATATGTTTTTATTTGCCGGTCTCACCTTCCGTCGAGCGCGCGATCCGGACCATTTCCTCGACCGGCAGTTCGGCCGACGACAACCGGAATTCGACGCCGTCTTCCGTCCACCACACCAGCGTCTTCGGTTCGTCACCGACAAGGACGCCGACCGTGAAACCGAGATCGACCGGCTCGCCGGCCAGCATCGACACGGTCTGCTCCCGCGGCCGCGACTCCGTCAGCGTGTAATGGTAGGTTCCTTCATAGCGCAGCATGACCGCCGGCGCATCGTCCAGACGAAGGTCGACGACGTCTTTCTCCCGCACGCCGGGCGGCGTATACGACGGCCGAACGACGCCGAAACCGACGTCGCGGTCGGCACCGGCACGCTCGGTATTCGTCGCCGAACGACCGTCCGACGTCCCCGCCGTGCCGCCCGGCTCCCCGCGCGAAGCAGCGCCGGCGCCCGGCGACGCACCCCTTTTCTCCTGCGCCTTCCCGACTGATGCGGCGTTTTGCCCCGGCGCGCCCGGCGACGCCTGCGGCTGCGCGTTTTCGCCGCCGCGGGGGCCGCTCATGTTCCACTGCATGTCGAACGCGCCCGCCTCGAACTTTTTGCCGAACTCGAATCGGTCGAACCGCATCTCGACCAACACGTTGGCGTTCGCATCGGACACTTCGACCCGCCTCGGCGCGAAACTTTTTTTGTCCAGCCAGATTTTTTGGCGAGCGAGCATCGAATTGTTTGCGTAATTGGCCGCCACGTCGAAGACGAACGCGTCCTTGTCGGTCGCAAACTTCCGGTTCTGGTCCGAAACGATGCTGTGAACGAGCGACTGGTACAGGTACACCTGGCCCGACCGCTCCGGCCAGTCGCTCTGGAACCGGAACATTTTGTTCAGATGCGGCGTCAGCACGAACACGCCCTCGTCGTTGCGCAGCACGATCTGCGTTACGTCGTTCGATTCGTTCATCAGCGAAATCCGATAATAGTGCGGCTTCCGGTACCAGACGCTGACCGTGTATTCGACGTCCTGGCCGCCGGTTTTGAGAATCATTTTGCCGTCGGTTTCGTAGCTCTCGAGTTTCGCCATCAACTTGTCCAGTTCGTGGACGACGTCCGCCGCGTTTTTCGGTCCGCAGCCGGCCAACAGCAACAGGAGCGAGAGCATCCCTCCCGCAAGCACCCGGCCGGCCAAAACGCCGCGCCGCCGGAACCATGCGCGCCGCAGCGACCGTCTGAACCGGTCCAATCGTCGCATCGGCCCACCAACCCCTCACCCGGTTGAATTCATGATACATGTCTATGAGGGGACTTGGCCGATTATGCGGACGGGGGGTTCGGTGCGGCAGCGCTTCTACCAAGTTTTGACCCGGACGTTCCGCGACTGGATGCCGGTTATGCTTGCAGACGGAGTCGCCCGCATGCTATACTGAATCCAGGAATCCCATTTTTCGCGAGGCTTTGCCGATGACCGACCTGCTCGACCCGAAAAACGACTTCGTCTTTAAACGCATCTTCGGCAGCGAGGAAAACAAGGACGTCCTGCTGGCGTTCCTCAACCGCACGTTCGAGGACGCCGGGCGGCCGAGGCTGACCGAGATCGTTCTGCTTAATCCTTACACCGACAAGGACGCCCCCGACGACAAACAGTCCATCCTCGACATCTGCGCCCGTGCCGACGACGGCACGCTCGTCAACGTCGAAATCCAGCTATTCAACCGGTACGACATCGAAAAGCGCACGCTGTTTTACTGGGCGAAGCTGTACACGAGCCAGCTGGCCGAAGGTGAACAGTACCGGAAGCTGCGACGAACGGTGGCGATCAACATTTTGAACTTCGCGTTTTTGCCGAATGCGCAGGTGCACAATGTGTTTCACTTGAAGGAGGACCGGACGGGGATCGGGCTGACGGACGATCTGGAGCTGCATTTCATGGAGCTGCCGAAGCTGCGGGAGGAAGAAGTGCCGGTGGAAGGCGGGTTGACGAGCTGGCTGTTGTTTTTGAAGGGGATCGAGCGGGAACAATGGGAGGTGTTGGCGATGCAGGAGCCGGCGTTGAAGAAGGCGATGACGACGCTGGAGATTTTGAGTCAGAGCGAAGAGGCGCGTTGGCGGTACGAGGCGCGGCAGAAGTTTTTGCGCGACCAGGCGTCGATGCTGGAGGGTGCGCGCGAGGAAGGCCGCGCGGAAGGACTGCAGCAAGGACTGCAACAAGGACTGCAGCAAGGAAAAATGGATGTGGCGCGGAACCTGCTGGCGCGCGGGATGGACGCGGACACGGTGGCCGAGGTGACCGGCCTACCGATTGAGCGCATTCGCGCGTTGGCGGAAGGGCAAGCCTAATCGAAGCTTTTCCGCGATAAGCCGAAAAAAGCGTCAAGCCCCCCCGACACCGCGGGGGGCTTGCGTGTTTTTCATTCAAAGCACCGACCAAAGCAACCGACGCACATCTTTTCAGCGAAATGCCGGAGCTCGCCGAAACGCCGGAGCTCGCCGAAACGCCGGAGCTCGCCGAAACGCCGGAGCTCGCCGACGCCCGCGGCGTACCCCGGCGTTTCGCCCCCACCCCCGCGCACCGCTTCCGGCAATCTTTCCCCGACGATTTTCTCCCAACCGCCAACCGCCGTCCATGACGCCGCGGACGACCGGATGCGGCTGGCCGAATTTCGTCGCCTCGTCCGCCCGCCAGCCGGAGTGAACCAGCGTGAATTCCGTTTTCCCGTCGTCCCGCTCGTTCAGCTCAAAGACGACGTGCCAATCTTTTCACCAACGGAATCCGATCCGGCACGGCGGATCCAGCTCCGCCACCTCGCAGGGCGAATCGCCCTACGGGCCGGCTCAAAAATGTATGACCGCCCGCCAGGCCCACCGCACGAGCGCGATCAGCGCCGCCCACAGCAAAACGCCGCCCAGCACGCCCCAAACGAGCCACATGCCGACCGGCAGCTCGTCGCACATCTCGCCCGGCGCCCGCCCGCGCCCGTCTTCACGCATCGATCCTCCGACCTCCGCATTGCTGGTCCTATCTTACCAGTATGCGGAAATCGGCAAAAAAGATACGCCCCTTCCGGCCGCATCAGCGCGGGAGCCGCATCGGCGCGAAAGCCGCATCGGACGCCGGCTTTCCCGTTCGCCGCGACTGCACCGGCCGCCTCGCCGTCGATCGCCCCTCGGAATCGTTTAATACGCGTTCCGGTCGCGGAACCCCCGGACGATCGTCAGCAAAATAATTTTCAAATCAAACAGAAACGTCCAATTCTCAATATAAAACAAATCGTGCCGGATGCGCTCCTCGATCGACGTGTCGCCGCGCAGCCCGTTCGTCTGCGCCCAGCCCGTAATGCCCGGCCGGATATAATGCTTCAGCATGTAGTTCGGAATCTCTTCCTTGAACTGCTCGACGAAATACGGCCGCTCCGGCCGCGGGCCGACAACGCTCATATGGCCCATCAGCACGTTGAAAAACTGCGGCAGTTCGTCCAAGCTCGTCCTGCGCAAGAAAGCGCCGAACCTCGTCCGCCGCGGGTCGTTTTCCACCGTCCACGTCGTGTCCGACTGTTCCCGCGGCATCACATGCATCGTCCGGAACTTGTACATGACGAACCGCCGCCGGTTCAGCCCGACCCGCTCCTGTCGGAACAGCACAGGCCCCGGGGACGTCAGCTTGATGCCGATCGCAATCAACAGCATGAGCGGCGCCGTCAGCACGATCACCGCCAGCGAAAAAACGATGTCGAACGCGCGCTTGAGCAGCCGGTTGCGGAAATCGTCCAGCGGAATGTTGCGCACGTTGATGATCGGAATCCCGGCGAAATTCTCGAAACTCGGCCGCGCCGGCAAATAATCGAAAAAGTCCGGAATGATGTGGACCTTGACGCCCGCCTTCTCGCACACCTCGACGATCCGCCCGATCTTGCGATGGACATCGAGCGGCAGCGCCACGATCACCTCGTCGACAAGCACCGTCTTCAGCACGTCCTCCAGCCGGTCGACCGGACCGAGAATCGGCGGCAAAGGCTCGTGCGCCGGTTCATGCCGGTCGAGAAAATCGTCGAGAAACCCGATCACCTCGTAACCGAGCTCCGGAAACTGCTGTAAGTTTTTGTAGAACCGTCGGCCGACCGAACCCGCGCCGACGATCAGCACGAACTGTTTGTTGTAGCCTTTTTTGCGGATCGTCTTGAGCGCCGTCTTCACCGCAAACCGGTACGCGCCGACGAACCCGACGCCCGCCGCGTAAAACATCGCCAGAAACGCCCGCGATACGTGCACTTCCTTTACCGCGAACAACAGCCCGAGCAGCAAAAGCATCGCGACCGCGTGCGTCTGCAGCGCCTTGTAAAGCTCGTACGCGAACCGTTTTCGACGCTTCGGCACATAAAACCGCCCGAAATACCCGACCGCCACCACCAATGCCGCATACACCGTCGACCAGAGAAAATAGGTCGAAAACGGCAGCGGCGTTCCATACCCGAGCCATCCGCTGCGGAACTTGACCCACCACGCCGCAAGGAACGCCGCCTCCACCGCCGCCGCGTCCGCCAACGCATAGAGAAACGCCAAATACCGCTGATGCTGCCGGATCACCGCCGACGCCCCCCCAGCCGCGCAAGAAAACCGTTTTTCACAAGCGCTCCCGCCAGCCGAACGCCGATGCCGAGCCCGACCAGCGCGTTCACGTAAAACGGATACCGCGCCGCAAAATGTTTTCGGTGAAACAGCCACATCGACCGGTGAAACTCCCGGATCACCCGCGCTGGCCTTCTTCCCCAGCTCGCCCGCTTGTAATGGACGATCGACGTGCGCGGCCAATAATGGATGTCCCAACCCGCCTGCCGGATCCGGAAACACCAGTCGACATCCTCACCGTACATGAAAAACCGCTCGTCCAGCAAACCGACCTGCCCGATCGTCTCCCGCCGCACGAGCATGAACGCGCCGACGAGACAATCGACCGGGTGATCGGTATCCGGATCGAGATGGCCGAGATGGTAGGCGTTGAACCGCGCCGACTTCGGAAATAGCCGCGCCAGGCCGAACACGTAGTAAAAGGACGCCGCCGGCGTCGGAAACCCGCGCCTGCACGCCTTGTCCAGCGACCCGTCGGGCAAGAGCACCTTGCAGCCGGCCGCTCCGACGCGCGGATGCGCTTCCATGAAATCCAGCATCGTCTCGAACGTGTCCGGCCGCACGACGGTATCGGAATTAAGCAGCAGGATGTATCGCCCCCGCGCCAGCCGGATCGCCTGGTTGTTCGCGCGCGCAAAGCCGACGTTCTTCGCGTTGCGGACGAGCCGCACTTCGGGAAACCGCGCCGCGATCGCCTCCGCACTGCCGTCCGTCGAGGCGTTGTCGACGACGATCACTTCGAAGCGGTAGCGGGTGTTCGACCGCAGCACCGATTCGACGGCGTTCGCGGTGAGTTCGCGCGTGTTGTGGGAGATGATGATGACGGAGAGGTCCATCGTTTTCATCCAAAACAAATCACCATATTTGATAAAATTATAACTCAATCCTTGACTTCGAAAATAAGAATATTCGACCTTACATTAGTTTGTAAATCCAATAAATATAGAGTAAACTTTCCGCTTTTTTCATAAAAATCTCTTGGAATACATGCCGTCACTAACTTACCATCTTCACTTACATATGTATCTAATTTTATATTATCAAGAAACAAAACTGATGTTGATGTGGCATTTTCTGAATGCACCCATATTGCGCTTTCGCCATTCGGTTGAACATTAAAAGGTCGTCCCTTGAAGATATCTTCTGGGCCATATTTATACAAAATTAATGGTTTATAATTTTTCTGAATTTCTTTCCTCAGATTTATAATTTCACACTCTTTCTTTTTTAACTGATCTAATAAATCTAGATTCCATTCCATAAGATCCTTTATTCTGTTAGGATTCCTATAATCAACTTTTTCAAGAAACTTTCTTCTTATTACCCTGTAAGACCTTATGTCTCCTTTCTTAAAATTATAAGAATTTAGAATATTCTTGTATAATATAAAAGCATTCCTCACATACTCTTTTTCACTGTTAATATTCCCTTCGATACTATAATCATCCTCTTCATTATATATTGAACTATTGATTCTTTCTCTTAGAGGAAGCAAACAATCTTTCGAAAATTCTTCTCCAATAAATTCTAAACATTTTTCAACTACGCTTTGAGGGTTACTCTCTAAATCCTCATGATATATTCTAAGAACTTTATTCGAACCAAAAGCTTGCTCGGCTAAAACACAATCCTCAATTAATCTCATCCAAGCTTGATAGGCCTCATCTTCCTTATAATTGATTCCACCAATAGTGCTAAAATTCATCAATGATTTTGCAACTTTTTTTGGGATTTCGTACAATATGTATAAATTTTGATTTTGGAAAGAGCATATTCAAACTGTATACATAATGTGAATTCTCGGGCGTTCCATCTACCCACCTCAGTTTTGGATCACCATGAGATCTAACAAGTCTAAAATTATCAGAGGGTATTATCTTCTTTTCGACAGCTTCTCTGTTCCCCATTTTGATCATATTTTCTTTATTACTTATTATGAAATTGTTTATATATTTTCCGAATTCTTCATAAAATTTCTTTCTTGAAATCCCTATTGAACTAAGATGAGAACGCATTCCGTTTATCGTCCCTATTTCATATAGATAATGCAAATCAATACTCAAACGATAAATCCAATTTGTTTCTTCTAAAGGAAGAATATTAGGATGCTGCCCCAACGCCCATGTTAATATGCTTGTTCCCGATCGGTACGCGCCAATAATAAAAATCGGTTCGGGTTTTCTTTCTAGTAAATTCACTTCTACGCACCTCCAAAACGTGAAGAAACAAAATCCCTCAGCGCCTCGCGCCAATGCCGCAAGTCCGGAAAGCCGTTCGTGCGGATGGCCATATGGTCCAGCACCGAATATTTCGGCCGAGGCGCGGGCCGCGGAAACTCGTCAGTCGTGCACGGCTCCACCCGTACGTGAAGATCGGCTTCCTCGAATATTGCTTTTGCGAACTCGTACCACGAACAGCTTCCCGCATTCGTCGCGTGATAGATGCCGTATCGGTCCGTAACGACGAGGCGTGCAAGAAAGTTCGCCAAGTCGACCGTATAAGTCGGCGAGCCGATCTGATCGTCGACGACGCGGATCACGTCGCGCTCCTGGGCAAGCCGCAGCATGGTTTTGACGAAATTTTGCCCGTGTGCGCCGTACACCCAGGCCGTCCGCACAATGAAAAACTTGCGGCACAATGCCTGAACGAACCATTCACCCGCCCGTTTTGACCGACCGTAGACGTTCACAGGGTTCGTGTCGTCGTACTCGCCGTACGGCCGACCTTTTCGGCCGTCGAAGACGTAATCCGTGCTGACGTAACAAAGCTTCGCGCCGACTTCTTCCGCCGCCATAGCGATATTGCGGGTGCCGTCGGCGTTGACCCGGAACGCCTCGTCCGGCTCGCTCTCCGCCCGGTCCACCGCCGTGTAGGCGGCGGCATGAACGACCACGTCCGGACGCACGCGCCTCAGCACATCGCGACAGGCGTCGGGATCGCGGACGTCGAGCGCTTCCCGCCCGAATCCGTACACCTCATGCTCGGCCGACAAGCGCCGGACCAAATCCCGGCCCAACTGTCCGTTCGCACCCGTGACGACGACTTTCATCCGGCATCCTCGGCCCAATCCATGCCGTATTGCTTTCGGTAATACTCTCGGTACGCCCCCGACCGGATGCGCTGCCACCATTCGCGGTTGTCCACGTACCACCGAATGGTGGCTTCAATGCCCTGCTCGAACGAATGCCTCGGCGCCCAGCCGAGCTCGCGCCGGATTTTACTTGCGTCGATGCCGTAGCGGCGATCGTGGCCGGGCCGGTCCGGAACGAACCGGATCAGCGATTCCGGCTTGCCGAGTGTTGCCAGCACGGTCCGCACCACCTCCAGATTCGTCCGCTCGTTGTTGCCGCCGATGTTGTACACTTCCCCGTCTTTGCCGCGATGGACGACCAGATCGATCGCCTCGCAGTGATCCTCCACATACAACCAGTCCCGCACGTGCAGACCGTCGCCGTACACGGGCAGCGGTTGATCCTCCAGGGCGTTGGTGATCATAAGCGGGATCAGCTTCTCCGGAAACTGATACGGCCCGTAATTGTTGGAACAGCGCGTAATGTTGACGGGCAGCCCGAACGTGTGATGGTAAGCCCGCACGAGCAGATCGGCGCCGGCCTTGCTCGCCGAATACGGACTGTTCGGGGCAAGCGGCGTTTCTTCCGTAAAAAGCCCCGTCTCGCCGAGCGAACCGTAGACTTCGTCCGTCGAAATCTGCACGAACTTTCGGACACCATAAGTTTTCGCAGCGTCGAGCAACACTTGAGTCCCCAGAACATTCGTCCGGACGAACACGTCCGGCTCCATAATGCTGCGGTCGACATGCGATTCCGCCGCGAAATTGACGACGACGTCGATCCGTTCTTCGCGAAAAAGCTCCTCCATCCGCCTGCGGTCGGCGATGTCCGCGTGCACGAATCGGTAGTTCGGATGCCGTTCCACCGCCTTCAGATTCTCCGGATTCCCGGCGTACGTCAGCGCATCGACGTTGACGATCCGGTAATCGGGATATCGACGCATCATGTAGAGGATGAAGTTGCTGCCGATAAAACCGGCGCCGCCAGTGACGAGCAGGTTCATGTTCCCGTCCCCTCAGAAATTGAGTTCCGCATCGCGCAGCAGCGGAAGCTTGCGGTCTTTATCTGACAAAATCGGTCGGCTCGTCGGCCAGTCGATGCCGAGCTCCGGATCGTCCCACCGGATGCCGCGGTCGTGCTCGGGTGAATAAAACTCATCCACTTTGTAGACGACTTCCGTATTCGGCACCAGCGTGCAAAAACCGTGGGCGAACCCTTTCGGCACGAACAGTTGCCGTTTGTTGTCCGCCGTCAGAATGAACCCCTGCCATCGGCCGAACGTGGGCGAGTTTCGGCGAAGGTCGACGACCACATCGTAGATCGCCCCCGCAACGACGCGGACAAGCTTGGCCTGGGCTTTCGGATTCAACTGATAATGCAGTCCCCGGATTACGCCCGCTTCGACCGAAAGCGAATGGTTGTCCTGAACGAATGTAACCTCTAGTCCCGCCGCCCTGAATTTGCCTTCATGATAACTCTCCATGAAAAAACCCCGGCTGTCGAGAAAGACGTCCGGTTCGATCAAGATAACGCCTTCCAGTTTGCCCCGAATGATGTTCATCTTTCCATCGAACTCCGTCAACTCTTAAATGTCCCGAATTCCTCGCCGAGCACGATATCCCGCGCCAACTCGTTGGCTTTAGCCCAGGACGCATGCGTGCCCGCGTCCGTCCACCATCCCTGTAAGATGTCATACGTCAATTCGTTTCGTTCGATATACGAATTGTTGACGTCTGTAATCTCCAATTCTCCTCGCGCCGAAGGTTTCAACGTTTTAATGATCTCAAAGACACGGCTGTCATACATGTATATGCCGGTGACGGCATAGCGGCTTTTCGGCCGCTCGGGTTTTTCTTCGATGGACACGATTTTGCCGTCTTTCAGTTCGGGAACCCCGAACCGCTGCGGGTCGGGCACTTCCTTGATCAGAATTTTGGCGCCCCGTTCCTGCCGCCTATATCTCTCGACGTAAGGCGCAATGCTGTCGGAAAACACGTTGTCGCCCAGAATCACGACCATCCGGTCCCCGGCAGCAAACTGCTCAGCCAATCCCAACGCCTGGGCGATTCCGCCGGCTTCGTCTTGAACCTTGTATGTAAACGAAACGCCGAACTCACGGCCGCTGCCGAGTAGGTTCACGACGTCGCCCATGTGTTCGCGCCCGGTGACCACCAGCTGATCTGTAATTCCCGCCTCTTTCAGCTTGGCGATCGCATGATAGATCATCGGATATCGACCCACGGGCAGCAAATGTTTATTCGTTACTTTCGTCAGCGGATATAATCGAGAACCCGTACCGCCGGCTAAAATGACGCCTTTCATTTGTAGAGCCTCCTGAATCCGCGCAAAAACTTGTTCTCGCGAAACGCCTCACTACACTGAATATGCTCAAAATCACTTTTTACCATGAAAATAACCCAATAAAGCTAGGATAATCTCTGCAAAAGAACCAAGTGATTGTTCAATTTCCAATAGGCGAGTCCGGTTGAGACGTTCCAGAAGAGATTGATTAAAAACGCTTTGACAACTGCAAGACCACCGTAGGTGATCAATAACAAACAATCTCGAATATAGGCCATCCGAAACAGGTTCCACTTCGCATTTAAGTAGGAGAAGGCATTCTAGTCAACAGATTCGCCTCGCATGACGATGAATCCTCCAAAGGAAAGCTGCTAATGGTCACGGATTCGCAGAACTCTTTATAAGCACTTATTTTTTTCATTTAAGCAATATTAATCTCTTTTATTCTAAAAAAGGATAAATATTATATTATTCCAGAATAACCATTCGAAAATGCAATTACGGCTAATCCTAAGAATGTTGAAAACATCAGAATAAATGAGTAATGCCAAAACTTATTCTTTCCAAAAATGCCAAAAATAATGAAAATAGGAAATATTACTAATAAATATCTCGATATAGACATAAAAGTATTAGTGGATAACGGAACTGCCAAAAGGAGCAGAGTATAAATACCAAAAGAAAAGCCCAAGTAACGAAATACAAAAGGTAGGAAAATTAAAAATAAAACGGTTAAAATAAAACTTATAGGACCAAAGTCGTTATTATAATGCCCCCAAATATATGGATTTCGTATGTAATCAAACACCGGTTCAAATGGAATAGAAAACTTTCTCCCCCAAGCTCTCTGAATATGAGAAAACGCTAATGGATCACCAGTCAACTTATAAAGATAAAGCATATAAATTCCGATCCCTAACGGAAACCCCAAAAGGGCGATCGCATTGAAGTTAATTCGTCTATTTCTTTTCCAATATATATATGCCAATGGGAATAAAAGTATAATCCCTTGCGGGCGTGACAATGATGCAAGAATACCAATTAACCCAACTGACCACCACTTCCCCGAATACGCTAAATAAAAACACATTACACTCAAAAGTAGAAAGACTGATTCTGTATAGACTGCAGAGAAAAACCAACTAGTTGGAAATATCAAAATGTACAAACATGCACGAAAAGCAACCCCACTGTCACTTAACATCTCTACCATTTTGTATAAAATATATAATCCAATGACGAGACATGTGTTTGAAATTATTGCTCCAGATAAGATTTTATCATTTAACGCTAAATCCAATAATCTTATCAAAATAGGAAATAAAGGAAAAAACGCCCAATTCGCTTGGTGAGGATGATTAGGACTAGGTTCTTCCATATACCCATTCTCAGCAATCCCTATATACCACATAGAATCATATCTAGCAAATATACCCATTATGCGGCTTTTTAAATCACCATGTCCTCCTGTCTTCTCGGGAAAAAAATAGGTTGATGCTAAAGCTGTAAGAAAAACCGAGAGTCGATTTAGCAAATACAAAAACAATATCTCCTTTAACCTATTCTCTTTGAAAACGCTTAGGTGTTTCATCTTAATCCCCTCATATTTTATAGAAATATGGACTCAAAACAATCACCGTATGATAAACAAGCCAACATATTTACATTTCAGGGTCACTTTGAAAAATCACTCTCTATTACTTTCAATGCTGCTTCCTCTGAAAAATAACGAATTATATATTTTCTTGATTTTATACTCAAATTATTAAGAAAATCATTACTTCTATACAATTCCACAAGCTTATCTGCAAACTTACTGCTATCATCTACTACAATTAAGTGATCCTCAATATCTGGTAGCCCTTCAGCTCCTATTGAAGTTGTAATAATAGGTATTTGATTGAATAACGCCTCCACCACTTTCCCCTTAACTCCAGCACCATATCGAAGAGGTACAACGGCTATCTTACATTTAGAATAATACTCTTTTAGTTGCTCTTCTGTTACAAATCCAGTAACAACTATGCTTTTTGAATGTAGCCTTTTTATAATATCAGGTGGATTAGATCCAATAATATAAAATTTTAAGTCAGGAATACTTCTTAACACTTTTGGCCAAATTTCATTAACAAACCAAAGAACTGCATCAATATTTGGTCTATGGTTAAACCCCCCAACGAACATTATATCTTTTCGATTTTCAAACGAAAGTTGATACTCTTCATGTGGTAAATCTTCAAAAATGTATACCGGTATAGCCTTAACATTTACATCAGGAAATTGCTCTTTAATTATTTTTACTTCAAAGAGTGAGGGGTAATAAACAACATCAGATTTTTTAAACAATTCACATTCCATTTCCTTCCATCTACCGGAGGATTTTAATAATTCTTTATTTTTTGTTATTTCATACTCCCGTAGCTCTCTCAGATAATGCAAATCATGACCATAGTATATTACTTTAGATGAAGTATATCTGCGTATCAAATCAATATATTTAATCGAAATATGTGGTCTATTCAAATAAGTAAAATCAATATATTGCCCATTCTCTTTTAGCCATTTTTCGATATGATCCTTATACCAATCCCCATAAAGAACTTCTACACCCATCTTTTGTAAGGAAGTTGTATATGGTTCATGCCTATAAAAATTATCCCCTATAAATTTTACGGTGTAACCTAATTTTACAAAAAGCTTTATGTATCCATATATAGATCTACTTCCTGCATCTTTATCAAAATGCGGAACATAATGATCAATTACTAAAATCGTTCTTTTGTTGCCACTCCGATCGCGTGCCAAAAATACATTTCTCCCATTTTCAAAATACTGGGTTTTCAAAATATCATTCCACTTCTCTACAAATTTCTCGCGATTTCTGATTTGATAGCTTTTAATCCCACTACTCATATCATTTCCATGCGAAACGCCTTCAAAATGAACTACTACAGACGTCGGTTGGTATACTACTTTATAACCATGCTTCCTTACCTCAAATGCCAAATCCGCATCCTCAAAATATGCCGGAGCATATCTCTCATCAAACCCTCCAATTTCTCTCCATAAATCAGCCCGAATCATAATCGCAGCTCCCGATATGTAATCGACCTCTTTCACATAATTATACTCAGGCTTTTCGGGATCATCATATCTGCCATAATTCCACCCAGTCCCGTCTCTCCATATTATACCTCCAGCTTCTTGTAATCTTCCATCCGGATAAATCAATTTGGAGCCGACTAAGCCGATCTTTGGATCACTTTCCATCAGCTCAATTAAGGAATCTAGCCATCCATTCTGGACATTCGTATCATTATTCAAAAAAACAATATAATTTCCTTTCGCATACTTAGACGCGTAATTACAATTCTTTAAAAAACCTTTATTTATTCCATTACGAATGACTCGTATGTTTTCTACATAATTTTCTATGTTCTTTGTTTCATCAGTTGATTCATCATCTGCAACAAGTACTTCATAACTTATATTTTGTGGAGTATTTTCAAGAATTGACTTTAAACATGATAACGTATAATTAAATTGATTGTACACGGGAACTATAATTGAAACCAATGGCTCGTCATGTTTAGGAAAAATCAATCTTTCTCGAAAAACACCCCCTCCCACTTTATTTAATCGAATTCCTTTTTTTGTAGATGAATGTAAATACCTTCTAAAATAAGCTTCAAATCGATTTTCAACATTCGATATCTTTTCCACCTTCATGTAATATACAAATTTTCTGAAATTCTGTTTGTTAATTAATTTTAAAAACTGCGGATTTTTAATGAAATAGACTAATATTTTTAGAAACAATCTCCTGATACTTTCTTTTGGAAAAAGAAGATCCCTCACCTTGTAATAAGCCCTTAATACTTTCCATCCATCTGATTTTAATATTTCTTCTAACATTCTCTCTTTTTCTGATAATTGTCTAATTGTGTTTTTTTGGCTTTCAATTAAGTGTTTGCTTTGTTCAAGTTCTGCATATATTGCTTTTTCTTTCTCTGATAAATCATTAATTCTTTTTCCCATAATTTCAATTTCTCTGTTTTTCAAACTTAATTCCTCAATTAATATTTGATTTATTGAATTTTTTCTATCTAATTCTCGTTGCAGCTGTTCTATACATTTGCCTTTCTCTTGAAATTCAGCGATAAGTATGTCATTCTTCTTGATTATTTCGTTCAGCTTTTGTATATGTGCATTTCGCGTTTCAACTTCATTTTGAAGAGAAATAATTCGGTCCATCAATTGACGATATTGAACATGTACATCGAATACAACAGAACTTATTCCACCTTCTTTTAAAGGGTATCGTCCACATACGCCAATAATATATTTTCCATCGTAAAAAACGTCACTATTTCCTCCCGCAAGTTCTGTAAGAGACTTATAATAACGTTCTTCTTTCTTTCCTATTACAGAAATAACTTCAAATTTTTGATAATAAAAGTCTACATGCGGAAAATACTTTTTGAGTATTTGATAAAATTCTTCTCTATTTAATTCTCTCTTATGAAATGAATTCTTGTTATTCCAAACATCTGTGTACCAGTACTTGTCCGGTGTTGAAATAATTAAAAAGCCATCCTCTCGAAGAACCCTTTTGACTTCAAGAAGAAAATTTTCTTGTTCTTCTTCATCAAGATGTTCGATAGTTTCGAATGAAACTACAACGTCAATAGACTGAGCAGGCAGTTCAGTTCTCTGAACTGGAGCGCAAATAAACTCCAAGTTAGATGCTTTATAAGTTAATTCTGCATGACTAATCGTTTCACTATCAATATCAATTCCATAAACTTTAGTAGCATATTGAGCAATTAAAGCCGCTCCATACCCTTCTCCGCATGCAGCATCAAGCACTACTTTATTTTTTACCAAAGGTAATATAGACATATACCTTTGAAGATGTTCAACTTCCATTTGTCTATCAGCCACGTTAGGAATATATCTTTCACCTGTGAATTTCACGTTTCTACACCCATCCTTTCACAAATCTTTTCACATTCAACATCATCTAAAAAGAGATATCCTTGCAAATGATATCTTTTATTTTTTCCCAACACTTGGAAAATCAATGCGTCATGAACCCAACAATGTTGGACATGCTCCTCCTGTGTTCCAGATGCTATAGCAGGAGAAATCGTATATACCCCTTTGTTCAAATTCGGCATAGTAAATGTGAAACGAAACACAGAAATTGAGTTCTTCGTTAAATCCTCTAATTTCTTACCTATAACGAAACTATTGCATTGAGTAACGATGTTTCCGATCCGATCCTTCAACGTTAAGCCAACAATTGGATTTTTAATATACTCATTCGCTTGAATTTTTAAAATAACATCAATTGATTGCCCCGGGTCTACGACTGCAATCTTTTCCTTCGTTTTTGCATCGAGCATGGATATTCCTACAATTTTTGCTTTTCCATCCCCGTGAACATCCACATTATTGGGAATACAGTCAATCTCTTCACCTAAGGTTTCCTTTTCTTCTACCCATTTGTTTGCTTTGCTCTCAATATACCTAACCAAAGTCGAGCCCGTCATGTATGCCTGATATTTCTTAGTTACCTCCTTAGGATGACCCTCGTCAACAATCCTACCGTCATTCATCCAGATAGCACGATCACAATAATTAACAATAGCGTTTATATCATGTGATACTAAGAGTATGGTCTTTGACTTTCTAAATTCCTCCATTTTTCGGAAGCATTTTTGCTGAAATCGCATATCTCCCACACTCAGCGCTTCATCAATAACCAGAATATCAGGATCGACATTAATCGCAACGGCAAATGCCAACCTAATAAACATACCGCTAGAGTACGTTTTAACAGGCTGATGGATAAAATCCCCAATATCCGCAAAACGAACGATTTCATCTAACCTGCTCTCCATTTCCCTCCTGTTGTATCCATACATCGTTCCGATCAAAAAAATATTCTTTATTCCACTATATTCAGGATGAAAGCCAGCTCCCAATTCCAACAAAGCAGAAAGTTTCCCTTTAACTTCAATAACGCCTTCACTTGGTGTGATAACCCCTGTGATCATTTTAAGTAGAGTAGACTTTCCAGATCCATTTCTCCCAACGATCCCAACTGTTTCGCCTTTCCTTACTTTAAACGAAACTCGATGTACAGCATCGAACTTTTTATGATACTTCTTTCCAAATGGGTGGATGGCTTCCTTCAATCGATCAATCGGTTTCTCATAAAGTTTATAAGTTTTTGTTAGATTCTCAACTCTGATAACAACAGCCTCCTCCATTTTGCTCACCTCACAGTAGGTCTGCAAAATGTGGTCTTAATCGTTTGAAAAGCAGACCTCCAACAGTTAAGCAAACAAACGTCATTATCCAATAAAATACTGTTTGAAAACCGCGCTCCCAGAACCATATATGATAAATTAAACTATCTCTATATCCTTCCACAATATAAAACATCGGATTAAACATATATATAATCCTGTATTTTTCGGGAACAACTTTCAATGAGTAAAAAATAGGTGTCAACCAAAAACCAAATTGTAGCAGCATCGATATGATTTGCCCTATATCTCTAAAAAAGACGATTAAAGAAGAAGTGGCCCATGACAATCCTAAAACAAATACTATCATAGATAACATATAATAAAAGATTTGTAGCAAATAGATTGTAGGCTTGTAGCCGTATGCCAGAAACATCAACAAAAGAAGCCCTACAAAAAAAAGATGTATATATAATGCCGTTATAATCTTTGCGAGCGGCAATAAACTTATCCGAAACACAATTTTTTTTACCCAATGTCTATTCTCAATAATAGAGTTCGTCGCACCTTGAAGACTTTCTGAGAAAAAAAACCACGGAATCATGCCGCTTGCCAACCATAGAATAAAAGGAAAATTATCTACAGCGGCTGATTTGAACCCTATTTGAAATACATACCATAAAATCAAAATCTGAATTATGGGATGAACAAATGCCCAGACGCTCCCCAACAACGAACCGACGTATCGCATATAAAACTCTCTCTTCGACAACTCAAACAAAAAAATTCTATATTTCCATATTTCTTTCAAAAAATTGACTATATTTTGCATCACGCATCCCTTAACTTTCATCTCATGCCCCACAATCATGACGAACAGGTTCACGCATATCAAAGTCTATGTTACACTATAAGCCAGATAAATTGAACCCGATCCTGAGGAAGGGGCTTCCCAAGAATCATGAATAAAAAGTCTGAACCAAACTCTCAACATTCTGCTCTTTTAGTTTCTTCAATTTCTATTCCAACAGTTCTCTTCCTCCTCCTCGCCCCCTTCTCCAAAGCCCTGTTCAACGGGGGCGCGGGGCTCGTCAACATGAACCAGTTCGAGCGGCCGATTTACTATTCGTTTCTCCTTTCAGCGGTCTTACTGGGTTTTATCGCCGCCGTCCTCTATTATACCTGGAAGCCCGACAAAATGCGAGGGGTTTTCAGCATTTTCATTTGGGTGTTGCCGCTGTCGTACGCCGTCTCGTGGACAGTCGCAGCCTCCCCGCACGTGGCGAAAAACGCGGTGTTCATCCAGCTCATCTACGTCGCGTTTTTCTTGGCGGCGCTTTATTTGCCGAAGGAATCCGATGTGCGTCGATTGACGTGGGCGATGCTCGGCGCGGGTTATGTCGTCGTCTGGTACGGTTTCGCCAATCTGTTCGGAAACGCGTATTACCGCGACGCAGTCATGGTCGACGGCGCCGGGCTGCGGCTGACGTCGGTGTTTCAGTACGCCAACGCGTACGCCGCGTATTTGATCGCGCTGTTTTTGGCCGGCATGGTCGTGCTGCTATCTTCGCGAAGCCGCTGGGCGATTGCGGTTCAGGCGTTGATGATCGTGCCGGTGTTGACTTCGTTTTTGCTGACGCTGTCGCGCGGGGGGCTGGTCGTGTTTCCGGTCGCCGCGCTGGTCGTGCTGCCTTTCTTCCGTTTTGTACAGCAGGCGGCGTTTCTGGCGTATACGGCGCTCGGAGCGGTCGGTGCGGTGCTGATTTCGGCGAAAATGACCGACCGGGCGCTGGAGATGCTGAAGCGGATTACGGACAGTCTGTCCGGCGGGCCGGAGCCGAAGCCGTCCTTCCTTTACCCGATCACCGATCCGCTGTCGTGGCCGAAATGGCTGCTGTTGATCGGCTGTTCGGCGGCGGTCGGGGCGGTCGTGACGTTTTGCCAGGTGCGGGTCATTCCGGCTCTGGAGGAGCGGGCAAAAGGGTGGAATGCCAGGGGCTGGGTGCGGTTCGCCCTGCCGGCGGCGGCGGTCGTCGTCGGAACGGTCGGGTTGTGGGCGCTGCTCAAGGCGTCGGCGATGGCCGGATGGTTGCCGGAGCAGCTGCGGACGCGGCTGGAAAATATCAATTTCCGGCAGCACAGTGTGCTGGAGCGAGGGACGTTTTACGAGGATTCGTTCAAACTGTTTCTGGACTACCCGATCATCGGCAAGGGCGGCGGCGCCTGGGCGGTCATGTACGAGCAATATCAGAACAATCCGTATACGAGCCGGCAGGCGCACAGTTTTTATTTGCAGTATTTGAACGAGACGGGGCTGGTCGGCCTGCTCGCGCTGCTGGCGCTGATGGGCTGGATTTATGTCCGGTTCGTCCGTGCCTACGCAGCGTGGGCGTCGGCGCAGTCGGGCGCGTCGACGGCGGAATCAAGAGGACGCTTAACCGGCGGACATAAGGCCGACGGGCTTGCCGCTGAAGGGCGAAATTTGTCGACGGAGCTCGCGTTTTTCGCGTTTTCGACGGCTCTTCTGATACATAGTGCGATCGATTTCGAGATGAGTTATGTTTATTTGGCGGCGCTTGTGTTCCTTTGTCTGGGGTGCCTGGCGCGCGTCGACGGGGACCGGCCGGCGCCTTTTGCGGCGAGGATCGGGGAGGTGTTCCGGACAAGGGCGGCGCGGGCCGTTTTCCCGACGGCGGTGTTGGCGGTAGCGGCGGTCTTTTTCGTGATGTCGGGAATCTTTTTGACGGCGAACGGGAAGTTCGGTCAGGCGATTCAGGCGGCGCTCGCCGGAAAGCCGTACAACGAAGTGGTCGTGCCGCTCGACGAGGCGCTCCGGCTTCAGCCGCGGCATCCGGAATATTTGCAGCAGAAGCTGTCGTTCGTACTTCAGGTGTATCAGCAGTCCGGCGATCCGAAGTATTTGGACGAGGCGGAAAAGCTGCTCGACGCGCTGAAACGGCATGAACCCTACGTGCGGTCGATCGTCGATTACGATTACGAGATCAACCGCCTGCGCGGGCGGCCGGAGCAATCGATTCCGACGCTGGAGGACGCACTCGTCAAATATCCATGGAATATTCACGTGTACGAGCTGGCGGCCGGGCTGTACGCGGAGCTGGGCGAACGGGCGCGCCTGGCGGCGCGGCGGGATGAGGCAGAGCGGTATTATGCGCGCATCGAGGATTTGGTGGAGCGCGTCAAGGAAAAAGAGCGATACCTTGCCACGCTGCCGAAGGAGCAGCTGCCGGGGCGGCCGTTCGGCATGACGCCGACGCTCGCGGCATCGCTCGGGTATGCGTATTTCGGCCGGGGGATGTACGCCGAGACGGAAGCCTTGCTGAAACCGTATCTGAACACGGCGCTGGACGAGCCGGCGGACCGCGCGGCGGCGCGGCTGTATTTGGCTGCGCTGAGGAAGCAGGGGCGCGACGATGAGGCGTTGTACCAGGCGCTTATAAAAAAAGATCCGAACGAGCGAGACCGGATTCAATCGTTTCTTTCTAGTCTTTCTAGACCATGAGCCGAATTTTCTTAAAAAAATCTATGAGATTGGGTTCCCATCGTTTTACGTTTTCGCTATAATGGGATACGGAAAGGCAGGTGAAAAACGGATGGGATCGAAAACGGAGATTTCACAAGAAGAAGCAAGTCCAAAAACATGGGGGAGGAGAAAAGTGGTTCGGAGAGTCTCCATCTTATCTATCCTTATTCTCCTTTTCTCGGCTATGGCGCCGGTTCTGGCGCTTGCTGCCCAGTTGTGGATCGGCAATTTATGACAAATCCACCGGAACAGTCACCGCGACCGTATACTCAGACGTCTACGACAGCGTTTATGGTGCAGTGTATCTCGATGTATATGGGCCGTATGGACCATCGGGATCTCCACTACTTGCTCAAAACTTTGCATGGTCGTATGACGGAGTGAGTGGGGCGACATATTGGTGGACGTTTTCCACGACTGTTACAGCCGACGTGTACGACTCAGTGTGCTTGAGAGCTGTATACGGGTCGATTGTCAGCGAGGTCTATGAGGCGATTACGTCCGGTGGTCAAGGGACAGGTTGCGTAACACCGACGCCGACACCGACACCGACACCGACGCCGACACCGACACCGACGCCGACACCGACACCGACACCGACGCCGACACCGACACCGACACCGACGCCGACACCGACACCGACGCCGACACCGACACCGACGCCGACACCGACACCGACACCGACACCGACACCGACGCCGACACCGACACCGACGCCGACACCGACACCGAGTTCTGGTGGCTCTAGTCCCGGTTCAGGTTCCGGTGGTTTTGTCATACTTACCCCATCGCCCGATGGTAAAATTGAAATTATCGGCGGTAATACGGTGGATGGAAACGAGCTCAAAAAAGAACTCGAAAGTAATACGAACGTAACGATTATTGTGAAGGGAGATACGGTTTTCTTACCGGTCAGCGCACTTGTCGGGGCTAAAAAAGGCACCACACTAGAAATCGTGATGAATAACGGCGCCTACATCTTACCGGTGTCGGGGGATTTACTCGACCCGCTGCTGAAAAGACTTGGAGTAAAAGCCGATGATCTTACAATCAAAGTTGAAATTCGAAAAGTCACGGGCGCTGATGCTGCAAATGTCGAAACGCTTGCGCAACAGCTCGGCCTTACTCTTCACTCGTCGCTGACCGACTTCCAACTGACAGCCGAAATCAAAAACGGGACCACCGTTGCCTTGAATGAGTTCGGACGTCTCTATGTCAAGCGAAAATTACCGCTTTTACGGAAACCAGGACCGAACGCAACGGTTGCTTTGTACGATCCGTCGTCCCGTCAACTTCGTTTCGTGCCGTCAACGTTTGACGACAAGAATGCAACCTTTATGCGGACGGGCAACAGCATGTATGTGGTAGTGGAAGGTAGCCGCTCGTTCGCTGACGTCCGCGGACACTGGGGCCAGGCAACGGTTGAAGAATTGGCTAGTAAATTGATTCTGAACGGAACGGATGCCGGCCGGTTCGAACCAGATCGCAACATCACTCGTGCAGAATTTGCCGCACTTATTGTTCGCACGCTTGGCCTTTCAGTCAACACGGCTGGTGAAGTAGGCTTCTCCGACGTCGACTCCTCTGCTTGGTATGCTGATGAGATTCGTACGGCCTACCAAGCCGGTCTGATTGAAGGTTATGAAGACGGCACGTTCCGTCCAAATCAATCGATCAGCCGTGAAGAATTAGCCGCGCTGGTCATTCGTGCTCTTGCCTTTGTAGGTATGGACACGTCAGCGACCTCTGCGGACATCGAATCGCTCACGGCGAAATTTGATGATGCCGTTGACATCGCGTGGGCGAAAGCGGAATTGGCCAAGGCGGTAAAACTCGGCATTATCGAAGGACGTACCGCCACGATGCTCGCACCTTCCGCAAACGCAACGCGTGCAGAAGCGGCGATAATGCTGAAGCGTCTGTTGGTTAAGTCTGGGCTGAGCAATTAATCATATGCCGCTTTGTGTGACGGGCGGAAGCACCGTCCGGACCGGGTTGGCGGATACGCGCCATTGTCGCGTGCATCCGGCGCCCGGCTCCGGGCGGTTTTGTTTTGTGGTACAATACTTGTAAGCGAAAGGACGAAGGTCGTTGGTCGAACGGCAAAATCAGGGTATCGACGGCGAAGCGGGAAAAGACGGCCGCACCGCTCACGGCCGCCGGGATCCGGCTAATCCGGAGAACGCGCATGCTCCGGCGGAAACCACCGCTGCCGAAGCTGCCGCAGCCGTCGAAAAAGCGGCGCATCCCGGAGACTTGCCGGCGGCAGGTGGACCCCTTTCGCGATCGTCGCCGGCCGCATCGCCGGCTGGGCCTTCACCGGCTGATGCCGACGGCATTCCGCCGCAGCCACAGACGCCCGATACAACCGGTCCGGCGGAGCTTGTCCCTTCGCCGCCCGTCCCTGTCTATCACGTGCACGACCTCGCCTACCGCGGCCTTCTGTCCGTCAAGGCGGTGTTCCTCGACTTCCTGCGCTCGTTCGTGCCCGCCGACTGGGTGCGCGACCTCGACGAAGACAGCTTCACCCAGGTTGAGTCGACGCTCGTCCTGCAGGACCTCCGCAAGCGGGAGCCGGACGTCCTCTGGCGCGGGCGGCTGCGCACCGACGGGCGCGAGATCGTCGTCGTCGTGCTGATCGAGGTGCAGTCGACGGTCAAGACGAGGATGGCGCTGCGGCTGCTCGGGTACATGACGGCGATCTGGCAGAAAGAAGCCGAGAAGCGGACGCCGGGAGCCTCGACGGGGTCGTCGGGATCGAACGAGTCGCTGAGATCGAGCGCAACGGCGGAGAAGCTGCCGGCGATCGTGCCGATCGTGATTTACAACGGGAAGCGGCCGTGGACGGCGGCGCGGCGGTTTCGGGAGCTGATCGAGGGGCAGGAGCGGTTTGGCGAGGGGTTGGTGGATTTTGAGTATTGGCTGATCGACGTGCGGCGGCTGAGGGAGGAGGAGCTGCTGGGGTTGTCGGGGGCGATGGCGGCGGTGTTTTGGCTGGACGGGACGCGGGAGGAGGCGGAGGTGGCGCGGCGGCTGAGGCGGCTGGTGCGGCTGCTTTCGCGGGTGCCAGAGGATCAGGTGGGGCCGCTTTTGGACTGGGTGAGCGCGGTGTTAGGATCGCGGTTGCCGGCGGAGGAAGGGCCGGCGCTCTTGGGGCGGCTGAAGGAAGTGCGAAGCGGGAAGGAGGCGGAAGAAGTGGCGACGAATTTCGAGCGGATGCTGGACCGGTGGCTGGAGAAGACGGAGAGGCGGGGCTGGGAGAAAGGCCGGGCCGAAGGCCTGAAGGCAACGGCGGTTCGGTTGATGGCGGAAGGGATGGACGACGCGTTTATCGCGAGGGTGACGGGGCTTTCGTTCGACGAAATCGCGCGGCTGCGGCAGGCGGAACAGGCTCGGCAAAAATAAAAAGCCGATGCCCGGCCGCCATGGCCGCACCATCGGCGGGGACGCCCGGACACCGGTGTAGGTTGCCGACTTCGGAATAGGCGTCGCATCGCAAAACAAACAACTGCGGATGGAAGCACCGTCCGGACCGGGTTGGCGGATACGCGCCATTGTCGCGTGCATCCGGCGCCCGGCTCCGGGCGGTTTTGTTTTGTGGTACAATACTTGTAAGCGAAAGGACGAAGGGTGTTGGTCGAACGGCGAAATCAGGGTAACGGCGGCGATACGGAAAAAGACGGTCGCATCGCCGACGGCGGTCGAGATCATGCTGAACCGCGGAACGCAAATGCTCCGGCGGAGATCGCCGCTGCCGAAGCGGCTGCGTCCGTCCAAAGGGCGGTGCATCCCGGGGACTTGCCGCCGGCGACAGACGAACGGCCTTCGCGGTCGACGTCGATCGCCTCGCTGGCCGACGCCGCCGGCATTCCGCCGCAGGCGCAGGCGTCCGGTACAGCTGGGCCAGCGGAGCTCTTCCCTTCGCCGCCCGTCCCGGTCTATCACGTGCACGACCTCTCCTACCGCGGCCTTCTGTCGGTCAAGGCGGTGTTTCTCGACTTCCTGCGCTCGTTCGTGCCCGCCGACTGGGTGCGTGACCTCGACGAAGACAGCTTTACCCAGGTCGAGTCGACGCTCGTCCTGCAGGACCTCCGCAAACGGGAGCCGGACGTCGTCTGGCGCGGGCGGCTGCGCACCGACGGGCGCGAGATCGTCGTCGTCGTGCTGGTCGAGGTGCAGTCGACGGTCGAGACGAAAATGGCGCTCCGGCTGCTCGGGTACATGACGGCGATCTGGCAGAAAGAAGCCGAGAAGCGGACGCCGGGAGCCTCGACGGGGTCGTCGGGATCGAACGAGTCGCTGAGATCGAGCGCAACGGCGGAGAAGCTGCCGGCGATCGTGCCGATCGTGATTTACAACGGGAAGCGGCCGTGGACGGCGGCGCGGCGGTTTCGGGAGCTGATCGAGGGGGCGGAGCGGTTTTCGGGAAGGTTGGTGGATTTTGAGTATTGGCTGATCGACGTGCGGCGGCTGAGGGAGGAGGAGCTGCTGGGGTTGTCGGGGGCGATGGCGGCGGTGTTTTGGCTGGACGGGACGCGGGAGGAGGCGGAGGTAGCGCGGCGGTTGAGGCGGCTGATCCGGCTGCTGGCGCGGGTGCCGAAGGATCAGGTGGGGCCGCTGTTGGATTGGGTGAGCGCGGTGTTGGGGGCGCGGCTGCCGGCGGAGGAAGGTCCGGCACTCTTGGGGCGGTTGAAGGAAGTGCGAAGCGGGAAGGAGGCGGAGGAGATGGCGACGAATTTCGAGCGGATGCTGGACCGGTGGCTGGAGAAGACGAAGCGGGAAGGCCGGCTGGAAGCACGACGCGAGACGGCCCGCCGGCTAATGGCGAAAGGCATGGACGATGGTCTGATCGCAGAGGTAACGGAGCTGTCGGCAGAAGAAATCGCGCGGCTGCGGCAGGAAAAACAGGTACGACAAAATTAAAAAAAGCCGGCGTCCGGACGCCCTTGCCATACCATCGGCGAAGGCGACCGGACGCCGGTGTACGCGAGAAGCCGAACGTCCCGCTGCCGGTAGATTCCACGCTCACCGTCCCCGCTTAACCCAACGCGAGTCGACGCGGTGGCGACGGCGCGAACCCGCCCGCCGCCGAACGCTTCGGCTGACTTACGCCGGCGAATGCCGGTTCGGAATGTCTTCCCACCGCATGCAAATCCGCTCGATGTCGTCTTCGTGCACTTCCGAACCGCTCTGCACCTCGATGAATTCGAGCTCGGACAGCGCCTTCACGCTGTGGCGGCAACCGGCGTGTACGCGCACGACGTCGCCGGCCTGGATCGAAAACTGGTGATCGTCGAGAACGACGAGTCCGCGCCCCGACAAGACCGTCCACGTCTCCATCCGTTTGCGGTGAACGTGATAGCTCAAGTTCCGACCTTCGAGCAGGCAAACACGCCGCGTCAGCATTTCATTGCCGTCCGCGAGCTTCGCGTAATCGAGCACGCGGTACCATCCCCACCGGCGTTCCTCATACATGACGCGCTGCCGGATCTCGTTCGCCACTTCCTTGGCCCGCGGGCTTGCCGCGCGGTCGGCGACCAGGATGCCGTCCGGGCCGGCGGCGACGATGACGTTCGGCACGCCGAGCACGGCGACGGGGATGTCCAGCTCGTTAACGACGTGTGCTCCGTCGGAGTCGGGGCCGATGACGCCGCGCCCCCAGACGGGCCCGTCCATCTCCTCGGTCAGCGCGTCCCACGTGCCGAGATCTTTCCAGGCTCCCTCGTACGGCATGACGACGGCGCGGCGGACCTTCTCGACGACCTCGTAGTCGAAACTGATCGCGGTCAACCGGTCGTACGCGTCGCGAAACGCCCGGTACTCAGCCGGTAGCCCCCGCGCCCGAAGCTCGCCGAGCAGGAAGCCGGCGCGAAATGCGAACACACCGCAATTCCAAAGCGCGCCTTCCGCGATCAGACGCTCCGCCTCGTCGGCCGAAGGTTTCTCCGTAAACCGCCGGACGTCCGCGTACGTACGGCCGGAAACGGCAGATTCCGGAACGATGTAGCCGTATTTTTCGGACGGATGCGTCGGACGAACGCCGATCAGCGCCAAGTCGGCGCCGCTGTCGCGCAACACGAAGTCTAGTTGCTGAACGCGCTCGAAAAACGCGTCGTCGACATACGGATCGACCGGCAGCACGGCGATCGTCTCATCGGACGGAACGCCGGCTTCCGACACGAGATAAAGCACCGACAACGCGATCGCCGGAAACGTGTCGCGCCGGCTCGGCTCGACGATCAACGGTACGTCGGGTCCGAGCTGGTTGTGCAGCACGTCGACCTGCGAGCGGGCGGTGGCGATGTACGCCGACCGCCCCAGCCCGCAGGAGGCGAGCTGCCGCCAGACGCGCTGCACCATCGACTCGGGCCGGCCGTCCGGGCTTTTGAGCAGCTTCAGAAACTGTTTCGACCGGGAATCGTTCGACAGCGGCCAAAGCCGTTTGCCCGAACCGCCGGACAAGAGGACGACCTTCATCGCCGTCCGATCACATCATGTCCATGTTGCCGCCGGGGTTGGAGCTTTTCTCCTTCTCCGGCTTTTCGGCGACGAGCGCTTCGGTGGTGAGCACCATCGCCGCGACCGACGCCGCGTTCTGCAGGGCGGAACGGGTCACCTTGACCGGGTCGATGATGCCGGCTTCGATCATGTCGACCCACCGGTCGTTCGCCGCGTCGTAACCGACGCCGACTTTCTCGTTCTTCAGCCGCTCAACGATGACGGAACCTTCCTGGCCGGCGTTGGACGCGATCGTGCGCACCGGTTCTTCAAGCGCGCGCAGCACGATGTTGACGCCGGTCCGTTCGTCGCCTTCGGCCTGCACCGCCGCGACGGCCTTGTACACGTTCATGAGCGCCGTGCCGCCGCCGGCGACGATGCCCTCTTCGACCGCAGCACGGGTCGCGTTGAGCGCGTCCTCGATGCGCAGCTTGCGCTCTTTCAGTTCGGTTTCGGTCGCCGCACCGACTTTGATCACCGCGACGCCGCCGGCGAGTTTCGCCAGGCGTTCCTGCAGCTTTTCGCGGTCGAAGTCGGACGTCGTCTCTTCAAGCTGCGCCTTGATCTGGTTGATGCGGGACTGGATGTCCTTCTTGTCGCCTGCGCCGTCGACGATGATCGTGTTTTCCTTGGACACGCGGACTTGGCGGGCCGAACCGAGCTGCTGCAGCGTCGTCGACTTCAGCTCGAGGCCGAGCTCTTCCGTGATCACCTGGCCGCCCGTCAGCGCCGCGATGTCGCCGAGCATCGCCTTGCGGCGGTCGCCGAAGCCAGGAGCCTTGACCGCCACACAGGTGAACGTGCCGCGCAGCTTGTTGACGACGAGCGTCGCCAGCGCTTCGCCTTCGACTTCTTCGGCGATGATGAGCAGCGGCTTGCCCGTCTGCACGACTTTTTCAAGCACGGGCAAAATGTCTTGGATGCTGCTGATCTTCTTGTCCGTGATCAGGATATACGGATTTTCAAGCACGGCTTCCATCTTGTCCGTATCGGTGACCATGTACGGCGAGATGTAGCCGCGGTCGAACTGCATCCCTTCGACGACGTCGAGCTCGGTCTGGAAACCTTTCGATTCTTCGACCGTGATAACGCCGTCCTTGCCGACCTTCTCCATCGCTTCGGCGATCAGTTCGCCGACTTCCTTGTCGGTCGCGGAAATGGCAGCGACCTGGGCGATGTTCTGCTTGCCTTCGATCGGCTTCGCGATCTTCTTCAGCTCGTCAACGGCCGCCTTGACCGCCTTCTCGATACCACGGCGGAGCGCCATCGGGTTGGCGCCAGCTGCGACGTTTTTCAGGCCTTCGCGGATCATCGCCTGAGCGAGCACCGTCGCCGTCGTCGTACCGTCGCCGGCGACGTCGTTCGTCTTCGTCGCGACTTCCTTAACGAGCTGGGCGCCCATATTTTCAAACGGATCGTCGAGTTCGATTTCTTTCGCGATCGTCACACCGTCGTTGGTGATCAGCGGGCTGCCGAATTTCTTTTCAAGCACCACGTTGCGGCCCTTCGGACCGAGCGTGACGCGGACCGTATTCGCCAGAGCGTCCACACCGCGCATCAACGCGCGACGAGCGTCTTCGCCGAACTTGATTTCTTTCGCAGCCATCGTTCGAACAACCTCCCGCGTTGATAATGTATGTCATTCAAGGATCGCCAGAATGTCGCTTTCGCGCATGATCAGCAGTTCCTTGCCGTCCACCTTGATTTCGGTGCCGGCGTATTTGGAGAACAGGACGCGGTCGCCTTCCTTCACTTCGAGCGGAATGCGATTGCCGTCCTTCAGATGGCCGCTGCCGACGGCGAGAACCTTGCCTTCCTGCGGCTTTTCCTTCGCCGTGTCCGGCAAGACGATGCCGCTTGCCGTCGTCTGCTCCTTCGCGATGGGTTCCACGACCACGCGGTCGCCCAACGGTTTGATCATGGAAAACCTCCTCCTTTTTCGTGACAGGTGTGGAAGATTCGTTCATCCGGTTAGCACTCATTGAGTTTGAGTGCTAACAACACCTTTAATCATAATCGTTCCAGGTGAAATTTGCAAGAGGGGTGCGCAAAAAAATTTCGCCCGACCGCGTCACGCCTCCGTCCCGTCGGCTTCGGCGACCATCCGCCGGTAGACGCGATCGGACAAAGCGACGCTGAATTCATACAACAACACGAGCGGGACGGCGACCAGCACGTCCGAAATCATGTCCGGGGGCGTCACCGTCGTGGCGACGACGACGAGCGCAAGGTAGGCATACCGCCGGAAACGGCGCAGTCGGCGCGGGGTGACGAGCCGGATACGCGTCAGAAACATGACGACGACCGGCAGCTCGAACAGCAGCGCCGTCGGCACCACGATGCCGATCAGAAACGAAACGTACTGAGAAATGCCGTACATTTCCTTGAGATCCAGGGATCGCGATACTTCCGTCGCGAAGTAAAACGCCATCGGAAACACGACGTAATACGCAAACGCAAGCCCCGCCAAAAACAACACGGCCGCCGACGGCACGTATCTCACCGCAGCCTGCCGTTCCGTCTCGCGCAAGCCGGGCCGCACGAACAGCCAAAGCTGCCAAAGCGTAAACGGCAGCGACACGGCCAGACCGACCGTGAACGCTACGGCGACGTAAATCCGGATCGGCTCCCACGGCGACAGCGCGACCCATTCATAACCGCGCACGGCCGGCTGCCGCTGCAAAAAGCGAAGAACCGGCCCGGCCACGAACAGGCCCGCTGCCGTTGAAACGACGAACGCGGCAAGACAATATAAGAGACGCCGGCGCAATTCCTCCAAATGCCGGACGAGCGGCATCGGCTCGTCGGCGCGCGACCGCTCCCCGCCCATGACGACAAAACGGCTCCTCCGTCAGTCGGGCAACCGTTCGTCGCGCCCGCCTGCTTGCCGGCCGCCGCCGTCCGGAGTTCCGCCGCCCGGCGGATGAACGGCCTGCGTCTGCGCGTTCGGTTTTGCACCGTCATCTTCCATGATGTCTCGCGCGCCCTGTTTGAATTCACGAAGCGTCCGGCCGAGCGCCCTCCCAAGTTCTGGAAGCTTGCTCGGCCCGAACAAGATCAAGGCGACGAGAATGATGAGAATCAAGCCGGGAACGCCGATACTGGACATGTCGGTCCCTTCCTTTCGTCAGCATGAATGGTCGGTCACGATCGCGATCGTTTTTCGACTGCGCGATCGCCGTCAGTTTTCCACCGTCAGTTTTCCCGAACCGGCTCAGCGCCTCGGCGTTCCTGGCGGTTCAGCGCCAAAAGCGCCGCGGGCAAATCCTCCAGAACGCCGGCCAGATGCGCGTGCACCCCTTCCGGCGTGCCCGGCAGATTGAGGATAAGCGTCCGCCCCCGCAGACCGGCGATGCCACGGTGAAACATGAATCTCCGGTCCTTGCGGACGGCGGCCGCCCGCATCGCCTCGGCGATGCCCGGCACTTCCCGATCGACGACGCGGCGCGTCGCCTCCGGCGTCACGTCGTCCGGCGCGAGCCCCGTTCCACCGGTCGTCACGATGAGATGGGCGCGATAATACTCCGACATTTCGATCAGCGCCGCGCTGATTTCATCCGCTTCCGTCGGCACGACGCGATAGTCGACGATTTCCCCCTGCAGCTCTTGTTCCACGAGTTCCCGGACGACCAGGGCGGACGTGTCTTCCCGTTCGCCGGAACGACCACCGTCGCTGGCCGTCAGCAAACCGACTCTCCACCGCATCCGGGTTTCCCCCTTGCTTCCTTCGGCTCGAAACCGTCTGCAAACCAGGAACCGGATTTTCCGCCTGTTTTGGCCAGAAGCCGCGTCGGACCGATCGTCATGGCCCGGTCGATCGATTTGCACATGTCGTAGACGGTCAGCGCGGCGGCCGACACGGCGACGAGCGCCTCCATCTCCACACCCGTTCTCGCCGTCGTCCGCACCGTCGCCCGGATGCGCAGCCTGTCCTCGCCCGATTCCTCGATCTCGAGCGCGACGCCGGACAGCGGCAGCGGATGGCAGAGCGGGATCCATTGCGAGGTCTGTTTCGCGGCCATCATGCCGGCGATCTGCGCAACCGCGAGGACGTCGCCTTTGGCGATACGCCTTTCGCGGATGAATGCGAGCGTCTCGGGGCGCATCGTCACGAAAGTCTCGGCGACGGCCGTTCGGTCGGTCTCCGGCTTGTCCGTCACGTCGACCATGCGTGGCCGTCCCTGATCGTCGAAATGGGTCAACCGCCTCTCGGTCACCGCCCTACTCCTTTCCAGGCTTCAGTCCGACCTCGGCACCGCGTTCGGTAAAAACGCGGTCGACCGGAACGTCGTGCGGCTCTCTCGGCACCGCGTCGACGACGCAGACGGAAAACGCCGCCGCCCACCGCTCCGGCAGCGCAGGCTGGACGCCGAGAGCACCGCGCCGCGCGGCGAGTTCGGCGAAAAACCGGTCGTAATACCCGCGTCCCGACCCGATCCGGTATCCCTCGCGGTCGAACGCCAAGCCCGGCACGAGGACGAGGTCGATCGCCTCCCACCGCGGCCAGGGCGGCGCGGAAGGGCCCGGCTCCAGAATGCCAAACGCACCGGGCAGAAGCGATGCCCATCCGTCGACGGCGCAAGGCACGATCCGGTCGGCCGCAGGATCGATCCGCGGCAGAAGCACCGTAACGCCCGACGCCCAGGCCCAATCGAGCACGGGCCGAATGTCCGGCTCGGCGCGCACCGGTGCGAACGCCATCAGGCATCGCCCCGCGGGTTCTGGCCACATGCCGGCCAGCGCCGCGAGCAGATGCCCGGCCAGAAGGCCGGACCGTTCGGCGCGTTCGTGCGCGTCGAGCGCCCGGAGCCGCTCCGCCGTTTGTCTGCGGATTTCCTGTTTCCGAAGGCTGGTTTCGTTTTTCATGACCATTTTCATTTTCAATTGTATCACAAAGTTTCGCCGCATGAAAAACGATTGAAAACGGCGTTTATCCACAACCTCCGGCATCGCCGGCCCGGCGCCGGCCGAGTTTTCCTCAAAGTTATCCACATTATCCACAGGACGCTGTGAAAAACTTGCGCAGACCGGCTGTGATTTTCACGGCCTACAGAGAAGCGGACGGGCGAAGTCTGTCCACAGCGTCCACAGCTTCCGCGGCAGCGTCTGTCCACATCCTTTATTCCGACTGCCACGCTTCGAGGGAAAACAGCGGCTCGGCGCGGATGTCGAGCGGAGAAAACCGGCGCTTTTTCCACTTGAGAAACGCCGCGGCGGCGATCATCGCCGCGTTGTCCGTGCAAAGTTCGGGCGGCGGAACGACGAGCGGCACGCCGAGTTCCGCGCACCGGGCGCTCATCGCGGTGCGCAGTCCGCGGTTGGCCGCCACGCCGCCGGCCAAAATCAACCGGCGGGCGCCGAACGCGGCCGCGGCGCGCGCCGATTTTTCCACAAGGACGTCGATGACGGCTTCCTGAAATCCGCGCGCAAGCCGAGCGACGAAATCGGGATCGGGCACGCCGTCTGTTTTTTCCTGAAGATGTTCGCGCATGGCCGTCAACACCGCCGTTTTCAGCCCGCTGAAGCTGAAATCGTACGAATCCGGCTCCAGCCAAGCCCGCGGAAGCGGAATCGAACCGTCCGCCTCGTGCGCCAGCCGGTCGACGTGCGGTCCGCCGGGATACGGCAGGCCGAGCGCTCGCGCCGTTTTGTCGAACGCCTCGCCGGCGGCGTCGTCGCGCGTCCGCCCGATGTGCCGGAAACGTCCTTCGGCTTCCAGCAGGATCAGCTCGGTGTGGCCGCCGCTTGCGACGAGCGCGACGGCCGGATACTCGAGTTCGGCGACGAGTGCGGCGGCGTAAATGTGACCGGCGATATGGTGGACGCCGATCAGCGGCACGCCGAGCGCGAGCGACAGAGCCTTCGCCGCCGCGATGCCGACGATCAGCGAGCCGACGAGGCCCGGGCCTTGCGTCACCGCAACCGCGGAAAGGTCGGAAAGCCGGACGCCGGCGTCCTCCACCGCGATCTCCATCATGCGCGTGATCGTCTCGACGTGCTTGCGCGAGGCGATTTCCGGCACGACGCCGCCGAAACGGCGATGAGCGTCCGTCTGGCTGGAGACGGCGTTGGACAGCACGACGCGGCCGTTTTCCACAACGGCGGCGGACGTCTCGTCACAGCTGGTTTCCACCGCAAGAATCAGACACCGGCCGCCCTCGGCCGCCTCCGTCCTCTTCACCGCCGGACACCTCCTTCCGCAAATCCGCCCACATGATGAGGGCGTCCTCGCCGTTGTCGGCGTAATAGCCGGGGCGGACGCCGCTGGCAACGAAGCCGAGTTTTTGGTACAAATTCTGAGCGATCCTGTTCGAAACGCGAACTTCCAGCGTCATCCGGACGGCGCCTTTGCGCAGGGCGACGCGCCGCAGCTCCCGCATCAGGCGTTCGCCGATTTTCCGGCCGCGGTAGGCGGGGCGAACGGCGATGTTGGTCACGTGTGCCTCGCCGATTACGAGCCACATGCCGGCGTATCCGACGACGGCCCCGCCGACTTCCGCTACGATGTAGTAAGCCAGCCGATTGTGAACCAGCTCATGGTAAAACGCTTCTTCCGACCAGGGCGCGGGAAACGATTCGCGCTCGATTTGCGAAATCGTCGGAATGTCAGACGTCCGCATTTTCCGCAACCGCACTTCCATCGGCCGCACCCCCCCGTGCCGCGAGCCATTTCTTTTCCGCCTCGGAAAGCTGGGTGTAGTTCGGCACCAAATCGTGCGCGGACGCGATCTGTCCCCGGCGCGCCTTCGCCCAGGCGAGTTCGCCGACGTCGACGGCGGAGACGTCGGCTGCCAGCACGTCGGCGCGGACCGCCGCCTCGGCCGTCGGTCGGCTTTCGCGATGTTTCGGCGACTCGCCCGGTCGGCTTCCGAACCGTTCGGCGACCGCCTGTTCGACCGGCGCGACGTCTCCGACGAAGACGACGCGGACGATGGCTCGCGAAGATGCGGCCGAATCCGCAAGCGCCTTCACTTCGTCCAGCCATTCGGCGACCGGGCGCACGCCGTCCGGGCGAACGGCCGTCCAGCGCGCAGGATCATGCAAATCGCCGCCGTCGCCCTCGGAAGCGTAAAGCCCCGTGTAGACGCGCCCGCGCCGGGCGTCCAGCACCGGCACGACCCAGAGCCGCCCGGCGTCCGGGCCGCCCGCGCCCAAGGCGAGCCGCCGGCCGCGCCACGCCAGCGCCGAGAGCGTCGACACCGCAACGGCGGGAAGGCCGAGCGACCAGGCCATCGTTTTGGCGACGGTGACGCCGATGCGGACGCCGGTGTACGATCCCGGGCCGACGCCGACCGCGACGGCCGCCAGATCGCGGACGTCGACGCCGGCATCGGCCAACAAGTCGCGAAGCGCGGGCACGAGGCGGATCGAATGATTGCGCTCGGCGCGAAAAAACGACTCCCGCACCGGACGTCCGCCGCGCAAGACCGCGGCCGTCATCGCGGAAGTCGCCGTGTCGAAGGCGAGCATGCAGGCGTCATCGGGCCAATATGTCGGCCCGCCGCAGCGCTTCGCACCATTGTTCATACGGTTCCCCCCTCGGTTCGAGCCGGATGTCCCGCCGGTCGCCGCCCGCGTGGCCGATCCGGATGCGCAAATGCCGCGCGGGAAACAGCGCCTCGATGTTTTGCGCCCATTCGACGAGCGTCACGCCCGGTCCGAAAAAATATTCGTCGAGCGCAAGTTCGGAAGCTTCCTCTTCCGACAGGCGATAGGCATCCATATGGTAAAGCGGCAGCCGGCCGTCTTCGTATTCGCGGATCAGCACGAACGTCGGGCTGACGATCTCGCCGCCGACGCCGAGTGCGCGGGCGAATGCGCGGGCGAACGTCGTTTTGCCCGCGCCGAGGTCGCCGTCAAGCCCGATGACCGTTCCCGGGCCGGCCAAATCCGCAATCGCTTTCGCCAACGCTTCCGTTGCCGCCGGGGCATCGGATTCATATCGCCAGATGCTTACGCTCTCGGTCAAAACGCCGTGTCCTCCTTTTTTGCGCGTTGCGTCTCGCGCGTTGCGGTCTACTTATTATACCATTTCCGCGGCCGCAGCCAAAAAAGACGGCACGCCCGGCCGCCGCGCGAAAGACCGAAAAGCCTCCGCGGCGCAGGACGTGCCGTTTTGCCGGCCTTCACTTTTCCGCCAGTTCGGCGACGGGTACGCTGCGGATTCCGGTTTCTTCCCGTCCCTCAAGGCGCACCGTCGCCGTCTGGGTGCGTTCGTCCACTCGTTCGATCCAAACCGGCGTCCCGTTCCACGTCACCGTCACGATGTCTTCCGAGTTCATAATTTCCCGGGCACGACGGACATCCATCTCGGGCATAACCCCCTTTTCGATTAACGTCTCCCTCATGCCGGCGATTCATGCGCCGCGCGGCGCAAGCCCAGCTCGGCGAGCAACGGTTTCTGCGGCAAATAGTGAAGCGACCGCACATACCGCACCGTGCGCGTTTTCGCCCGCATGACGATCGAATGGGTTTCCGCCCGATTGTCCGACAAGTACCGGACTCCGCCGAGAAACTCGCCGGGCGTCACGCCGGTCGCCGCGAAAATGACGTCTTTGTCGCCGACCATGTCGGTCATCGTCAATACTTGGTACGGATCGTCCATCCCCATTTCTTTGCAACGGCGGTAATCGTCGGCGTTCGACGGCATCAGCCTGCCCTGCAGCTCGCCGCCGAGACAACGCAGCGCCGCTGCGGCCAACACCCCTTCGGGCGCGCCGCCGGAACCGAGATAAAGGTCGATGCCGGTCTCCGGAAACGCCGGCGCGATCGCTCCGGCGACGTCGCCGTCGCTCAAAAACTTGATGCGCACGCCGATCTGCCGCAGTCTGCGGACGAGCGAGGCGTGGCGGTCGCGGTCGAGAATCATGACGGTGAGGTCGGAAATCGGTTTGTGAAGATGCTCTGCCGCCTTGCGGATCGTCGTCTCGACCGGATCGGCGATCGACAGTTTGCCGGCCAAAGCGGGGCCGACCGCCAGTTTTTCCATGTAAATGTCCGGCGCGTGCAGCAGGCAGCCTTTGTCGGCGATCGCGACGACGCTCATCGCGTTGTTGAGCCCTTTGGCGACGATCTCGGTTCCTTCGAGCGGGTCGACCGCGACGTCGACTTCCGGGCCGTTCATGTTGCCGACCCGCTCGCCGATGTACAGCATCGGCGCCTCGTCCATTTCCCCTTCGCCGATGACGACCGTGCCGCAGATCGACACCGAGTCGAACATCGCCCGCATCGCGCGCGTCGCAGCGTCGTCCGCGGCGTGCTTGTCGCCCCGGCCCATCCAAGGCGCGGAGGCGAGCGCGGCCAGTTCGGTCACGCGCACGATTTCAAGCGCCAGTTCGCGTTCCATCGCCTCAACCCCCCGTCAAAATGATCGCGGCCGTCTCCTCGATCGCCCGCCCGGTCACGTCGAGAATGCGGCAACCGAGCTTGCGCATGACGCCTTCCGCAAACTCCAGTTCCTCGCGTACCCGCTTCGGGTCGGCGTACATCGCCCCCGGCGGCAGGCCGAGCGATTTCAGCCGTTCGGCCCGAATCCGCCTCAGCGCTTCCGCGTCCATCGTCAGTCCGACGACGCGCGAACTCGGCAGCCGAAACAGCTCGTCCGGCGGGCGGATTTCCGGAGCAAGCGGCAGGTTGGCCACTTTCAGCCCTTTGTACGCCAGAAAGATGCTGAGCGGTGTCTTGGACGTGCGCGACACGCCGATCAGCACGACGTCGGCTTCCACGAATCCGCTGACGTCTTTGCCGTCGTCGTACTTAACGGCGAATTCGATCGCCTCGATGCGGCGGAAATAGTCCTCGTCGAGCTCGTGCTGCGCGCCGGGACGACGTTTCGGCGCGTCGTGAAACGTATCGACGAACGCCTGCAACATCGGCCCGAGAATGTCGACCGTCCGCACGCCGAGCCGCATCGCTTCCTGCCGCATCGTCTCCCGGAGCTCCGGCTGGACGAGCGTATACGCGATGAACCCGCCCGTCGCGGCCGCCTCTTCTACGATGCGGCGCACTTCATCTTCGTGCTTGACGTGTCCGAAACGGCGGATGTTGACGACCGTCCGCTCGAACTGCCGCGCCGCCGCCCTCGTCACCGCCTCCGCCGTCTCGCCCGTCGCGTCCGAACAAAGGTAGATCGTCGGCTTACGGTCCAATCTGCCGGTCTCCTTTCCTCGTCAGGATCAGGGCGCTTCCTGTCCGGGCGCGCCGATCGTTTCGACGAATACTTTGACCACCGTCGTTTTCGTCACCCGCCCGACCACTTCCAGCCGCCCGTTCTCGCCGTCACCGGAAGCCGGCCGGACGACCGGCATACCGTCGATCTGATGCAGGATCATCTTGCGCGCGGCGTCGAGCAGCCTTTCCTCCGGCCGGGCGACGACGACGTGCGGCCGGCGCGTCATGACGACGGACACCGGCAACTGTGCGCCCTGCGGGCCGCCGACGAGCACTTTGAGCAAGTCTTTCCGGGATACGACGCCGGCCAGATCCCCCGTCTCGTCGACGACCGTCAGGCTGCCGACGTCCTGCGTAAACAAAGCGACGACCGCGTCGTTGACGCTCGCCGTCTCCCGCACGACGGCCGGAACCCCCATGACTTCGTCGACGCGAACGTCCGCGGGATCGGGCACGCCGCGGCGGTCCGGATAGGGCCGCTTGCCGGGAAAATAGCCGACTTTCGGCTTGGCTTCGGCCAAACCGAGCATGACCAAAAGCGCCAGATCCGACCGGAGCGTCGGCCGGGACACGCCGACCATCTCCGCCAGCTGTTCGCCGGTGATCGGCGCGTGTTGCCGGATCAGGCGCAGCAATTCCGCTTGTCTCGGCGTCAGCTCGATGGAAAGCGCCTCCTTTGCCCGATGGTTTCTATCGTGTCGTCGGATTTCGATTTGACCCTTAGCAATTTTGTAGCATATATCGATTTAAGACGCAACAATTTCGCGAGACGAAAAAAAAAAAAACGCGGCGGCGACCGCCGGGAAATCCCCGGACGCCGCCGCCGCGCCACTCGCGCCGTCACGCGCCCGCCTCGTCGGTCCATCGGAACGACCGCAGCGCCTCGTCGATGCGCGCAAGGTTGAACGGCGTCGCGTATGCTTCCTTTAGCCTGTAGGCAATCATGTACACGCGGCCGCCGTGTTCCGCCAGATACATCGTCGTCCGCTCGATGACGCCATGTTCCGTCGTCTCGACGACGAACCGATGGGCAGGGCTCCCCTGAAACGTGATGGAGGTCGACTCCACCAGTTTGCCGAGGCCGAACGATTCCATCTGCTTCAGGACCGCTTCCGTTTGCCGCACCTGGTCCTGCAGCGTTCCTTCTTCCTGGATCTGGACGTCGAAACTTCCGCCGTCGAAAGCATACGAAACGGCCGAACCGTCGGAGAGATCCGCATTCTTATACCAATAGGCGGGCACCTCCAGCGAATAATGATATTTGCGGCTGGCATATCGCGACTTTTGCCCCGTCCCGAACGCTTCGTCGGGATCGGGCAGTCGTCCGAACCGGCGGTCCAGTGCATCGGTGTCGATCGACAGCGACGACGTCAGACTGCGGAACATCATGTCCGCCGCACGCAGGTCGGACGATTTGCCGTACGATAGGATGAACCGGTATTTGTAAGGTCCCTTGAACAAGTACAACACGCGGCTTTCCGTCCAGTCGTCGCCTTCCGTCACGCGGTACGTCACCGACCGGGCGGGTACGCCGGCGACGGTCGACGGTTCCGCATCGCCGATCCGGCGGTACGACGGAAGCACCGTTTCTTCAAAACGGCGTCTTTGCCGCTCTACCCAAGCGTCGAGCGTGTCGCCTTCCGCCGCGGAGCTGACGGTGACTTTAAGCTCGAGCCGTTCGTCGTCCGTATGGTAAAAACGTGTTTCCGATTCCCCGCTTTCCCAACCGGCGGGCAATTCGAACGAATAGGCGTAAGTCGCGCTTACGTATTTCCGAAAACCGTCCTTGAACTTCGAAATGTCCTTGATCAGCGGGTCGTTCGCCGCAAAAACCGGCCGGAAGCTGTTCAGCAAATCCTGAAAGATTTTGTATTTCGACGGGTTGTTATATAATTCCTCGCGCGTTTCGAACTGCAGCACGTACAGCCGTCCGTCGTTTTGATAGGCCCGCAGCTCCTCGTACACGTTCCCCGACTTCGCCAGGACGAACGCGTAAGGATATGCCGCGTCGGATACATAACGCGAATCGATGACCGTCTTGTACGTCTCGTCCTTGAGCCGGTCGATCAGGTCGTCGGGCGAATTCGCTTCAGCGATCCGCTCGACTGCAAGCGACAGCTCATAATCGCCCTTCATATCCGAAAACATGACGCGGTCGGCGTTGGAGGATTGGTACACTTTCATAAGGCTGGAGGGGTATTTCATGGACCAATTCTGGTAGCTGTCGCCGATCCGCTTTTTATCCGCGTCTTCGTGTAGGCGCGCTCCGCCGAACGGATTGCCTTCCGGGAGGCGGGCGACGACGATCTCGCCGGTCTGTGGATAAAACTTGACGGCCGCCCCGAACGCCGCGGCGACCGCTCGAACCGGCGCCCACCATATCCCGCCGGCGACTTCCGGAGCCGTCGGCCACTCTTCGGATTTCCCGTCGACGACGACCGTCTTTTGCCCCGCGTACATCCGGATGCTCCGCTTGCCGTCCGTCAGGACGACGCCGCCGTCTTTCTCCGCGACGAGCCGGGCCCCGAACGCCGCGGCCACCGGCTCAAGCGGCGCTACCGCCGACCCGTTTACCAGCCGGGGCGGCTGGACGTCGACGACGCGGCCGTTGGCCATCGCCTGACCGTCGCCGAGCCGCAGCCAAAGGTCGACGCGCGTTTCGGCGCCGTTTCGGCTCCCGTCGGCCGATGCAGGCACTTCCGGCGTCCCGGTTTTCCGCGTCGGCGGCGCTTCCGGCTCTTCCGCCAGCTCGATTTCGCGGACGACGGTGCGGCCGTCGCTTTCCATCGTCAGCCTGACGCGGTCGCCGGGCAAATACCGCTTCAGCAGTTCGTTCAGCTCGAGCAGCGTATGCACGGGCCGGCCGTCGACGGCAAGCAGCTTGTCGCCCTCGCGGACGCCGGCGGCCGCGGCTTTTGAAGAGCCGTCGACAAGCACGACTTCCAGCGGATCGTCGGTCGGCAGGCCGATCACCGCCGCCCAGCTTTCTTCGGTTTCGAAGCCGAGATAGGCGCGCCGGACGCGGCCGTATTTTTCGAAATGGTCGAGCACGACCCGCACCGTGTCGGCGGGGATGGCGAACCCGACGTTGTCGACGCCGTAATCGACGAATTTGAGCGAATTGATGCCGATGACGCGCCCTTCGGCGTCGACGAGCGGCCCGCCGCTGTTGCCGGGATTGATGGCGGCGTCGGTCTGCAGTAACCGGTACTTGCCGTTGACCGAGCGGTCGACGCCGCTGACGACGCCGACCGTTACGGAATTGCGCAGGGAGAAAGACACCGGCGTGCCGATCGCCACGACGGGATCGCCGGGCTGAACGCGGACCTCGGAGGCGAGCGACGCCGCCGGCAGCCTGAGCGCGTTGATCCGGACGAGCGCCAGATCGCTTTCTTCGTCCGCAAACACGGCGCGCCCCGGAAATTGTCGGCCGTCCGACGTGACGACCGTCAGTCCCTCGAGATCTTTCACGACGTGGGCGTTCGTCACGATCCACCCGTCCGTCCGGACGATCAGTCCCGTGCCGTGGGCGAGCTGAAACCGGTCGACTTCTCGCTCGCCTTCATCGGAAGGCGCCTGACGGCCGATGATGGCGACGACGGACGGAGAAATGCGCTCGACCGTCTGCGCGATACGGCCGGAAAACAACGCCTCGGTGACGGCGGCGTTCGGTTCGGCAGCCGAGACATTCGACGACCAAGCGGGCCCGGTCGCCGAAAACGCCGCCAGGGCGACCGCCAAGCACGATATCATCCGGAGCAGCGCGTCTCGTTTCCGTTTGCGGAATCGGAGATTCGACACGGAGATTCCCCTTCCCACACGAAATGAAACGCCGGAAAGCGCGTCTGGCGTTTCCGGCATATGGAGAGTTCTTGTTCGATTGTACCACAGGAAAAAACGAAGGGAAAGCGATTCATTTCTTCGGTTTGGCGGCGTTTTGCGCGTACAAGATCCACTTGATCGCCTCGGCCCGCGTTGCGGATGCATGCGGGTCGAAACGGCCTCCTCCCCTGCCCGATACAAACCCGGCTTCCGCCCCGGCGGCAACAAATCCACGCGCCCAGTCGGGAATCTCACCGTCGTCCGCAAACAGCGTTCCGGTTTTCACGTGTCCCGGGATGCCCACCGTCCGTCCGATCACCGTTACCATCTCCGCCCGCGTCATCGTCCGGTTCGACCGGAATGTCCCGTCCTCATACCCTTCCACCATCCTCTCCCGCACCGCCGCCGCCACGTACGGCCGCGCCCAGTCTGGAATTTCCCTTTCATCCGCAAACCCGATCGCTTCGTTCTTCGACGAGACCTCCAATCCCAGCGCTACCACCAACAATTTGACGAACTCCGCTCGAGTGATTTTCGCGTCCGGCCGAAACGTCCCGTCTTCATACCCTTCTGCCCAGCCGCGTTCGACCGCCGTCCGAATCCACCCTTCCGCCCAGTGGCCCGTGATGTCCACAAATCCGCCGGTTACCACCGTCCGGTTTATGGCATACGTCTCCATCTCCAGCGCCGAATTCACCGTCTTGACTTCCTCCAACGTCACGCGCGCAGGCCCGCCCCGCAACACTTCAAACGTCAGCGTGCACAGCGTCTTGTCCCCGCTTTCTCCTGGCACTTCCCCAATTTTGGTATGTGCAAACTGAATCTGGTCTCCCTGAACAATCGGATCGACCGAAAAACCGTCAACGACGCTCTCGGCCTTCTTCAGACGCAGCGCCTTCGGATCGACCCGCAGCGTGATTTCATAAGCGTACAGATCCGCTAAATTCCGCCCGATCACCGACACCTGAAGTTCCCGACCGGCCGTCATCGACCCGCCTTTGACCGCCAGCTCAAACGACGGCGCACCGGCGGCCGATGCCGGCAGCGGGAACAGAAACACCGCCAACGCCAACGTCAAGAAAACCGCAACTCCCGATCCCGTTTTGCGAGTCGTCATACCCTTCTTCATCCTTTCCGACTTTCCGAAAATTCGGGAGGAAGACGGACTCGCCTTCCTCCCGCTTACGGTTACTGCGTTGCCCATTCCACCAAAATCATCCGCGCGATCGCCGCAAGCACCCGCAGGGTAATGCGCCCCTCGTCGAACAGGTCCGCCTTGGCGATTTGCGACCAGTTCGGATCCGCCGACGTCGCCCCATAGAACTTCGCCACAATCGCCAAATCCCGGATCGACACCTGCGTCGCTCCCTCGACCAGAGTAACTACCTGCGCTTGGAATTGCCGCACCGCTTCGTTCAACGCCGCCGTCGCCGCGTCCACGTCGGCCTGCGTCGCCCACGCATTGTCGCGAACCGTCACGGCCGCCTGGATCGCCGCCGCAAGCGCCGCTTTCGCACCGCTCCGGTATTGCCCGACTTTCGTGCCTTCCACCGCCTTCTCATACCGGCCTTGCGCCGCCGCAATCGCCTGCTTGAGCGCGGACTTGTCGACGTTCACCGGCGGCGAAGGCGGAGGAGGCAGAATGACCGAATTCCGGAAAGCGGTCATCGCGTTTTGTAGCATCGCGACCGCCGTATCCACCTGAACTTGAGTCGACGCCGGGTTGTCGCGCACCGCGATCGCCGCATCGATCGCCGACCGCAGCATCGCCTTGGCCGCAGGCGAATACTGGCCAGGCTGCGTGCCTTCCGGCGAAGTGTCGTACAACTCTTGCGCCTCGGCGATCACCGCGTTCAGCGCCGTCTTGTCCGCCAGATGGACGATCAGCGTCAGCGACGCTTGCGATAGTTCGACGGTTCCGGGCTCGCCGTTGCGCGACACCTGGAAGTCGGACAGCCGCACCGTCGTGCTTCCGGGTGCCGCATCCGCTTTCACCCGACCGCGCAGGACGAACAGGTTTCCGTCGGTGGTGACGGCGCCGGCCTCGCCGGAGCTTGCCATGATGACCCGGACTTGGCCGTCGGCGGGCCGGACGGCAGTGTCAAGGACCGTAAAGTTCTGCCGCAACGACTCAATGGCGTTCGGCGCCAGTTTCAAGTATCCGTACGTATCGTCGGTGACAGTGTCGAATTCGAGTCTGGCCGGATCATAATTGACAATCACGTCCAGCGCCGTGAACCCGTACGTTACGCCCGTCACGCCGACGGTCAGATCCAACGGTCTTCCCGCGACCGCGATCCCGGGACCCGAAACGGCGGACCGCGCCCAGGCACCTTCCGGCGGCCATTCGCCGACTTGGACTTCCATCGTTTTCGTCAGGACGGTCCCGCCGAGATCGGGGAACGCGTCGACGGTGAGCGTGATCACCGCATTTCCGGCGCCCACCGCCGTGACCAATCCGCTGTCCGGATCTACCGTCGCCGCCTCCGGATTATCCGAACTCCAGCGGACGAACCGGACGTCCGCATTCGGCGGATCAAGAGCTGCAACAAACTGCTTCGTTTCGCCCGGCCTCATCCTGATCGTTGTCCCGTCGACCGGCGTTCCTGCCGAATCGCGAATGCCGACGGATCTCAACGGAACGAGATCAGGTGTCAGCGCATAGACGTTGAAATTGTCGAGCCATGTCGTCCACGACGTGTTTTGCCCCGCCTGCCGGACCAGAACGAACTGGATTTTTCCGACGTCATTTGTATAGACCGTGTTCGGATCAAAAGGAATATTCTTGATTTCCGACGTGACGGAAGGATTGTCCTTGTTTGTCACCGTCAGGTTGATGGTTCTCGATACAAAATCGAGTGTGACCCGAATATGGTACAACGCGTCGTTGACGTTGAACCCGGTTCCGACGGGATTTCCCGTAATGACGGCGTTGGAAGCCGTGCCTCCTGTTCCGTAAATCATTTCCTGTCCAGATCTGTACTGTAGGGTCAAATATCTTCTTCCGGCACTGTCCTCGATGCTGAGCTGGGCGCCAGGCGACCCGGAGGGAGTGCCCACGTTCCAGTCAAAATCGAGCATCACTTTTCGGTTTACGATCGGCCGCGTGAAAACTTTCTGAGTGCTTCTGACGCCAGCTCCACCGCCCTGAAGCCAGAAAACGCGGTTGCCGTCGGGCAATTGTGCGACGGCGCCGCCGAGATTGCCGCTACCGCCGGCTGTTCCTGTTCTCGCCCCCCACGCGTCTCCGGTCATCCGGTTGTCGAAGCTTTCGCTGATCACCGGCACATAAACCTGGGCCGTCGCAGTAAAACCGCCATCCACTGTCGCTGCCGTAATCTCCGCCATACCGGACTTTTTCGCCGTTACGTTCCCGAATTCGTCTACCGCGGCGACGGCCGGGTTGCTGGACGACCAAACGACGTCGTTCTCGGTCGCTTCCAGCGGAAGAACGGTCGCAACCAGCCGAACGCGCGGTTCTTCGGGAGCAGGATTCGTTTCACTGAAATGATCGGACGCGAAATAATAAGTATCCGGATTCACCGTAACTCCCGTCGCGGCCACCGGCGCGGACTGGACGTTGACGACGCACGTCTGGCTGAAACCGCCGTCTTCCGTCGTCGCCGTAATCGTAACCGTACCGGGCGAAACTCCCGTGACGCGGCCGTTTCCATCCACCGTTGCTATAGACGGATCAGAAGAAGTCCAGATCACTCTCGGATTCGTCGCGTTGGGCGGCTCGACGAAAGCAACAATTTGTTTTGACATACCTACCAACACGTTCAAAACGGATTTACTCAGCGTTAAACCTTCCACGTTTACAGCGTTAACCGTAATCTGGCTTGTTGCACTCAACGCAGGATTATCGTTCGAAACGGCCGTAATCGTCGCCGTACCCACCGATAAACCTGTAACGAGGCCGTTTTCGTCCACACTCGCCACTTCCGGGTTCGAAGACACCCACGTTACCTTCTGATTTGTGGCAAACGACGGCGTAACGATAGCCTGCAGTTGCAGGGTTTCACCTACGAAAACGGTCGCATTCGTTTTGTTCAGCGCAATCCCCGTGGCCGGACAATAAAGGTTGAGATCCCGCTGCGCATACCCGGTGGTGACGTCGACTGTAACCGTCTCCGGCTCACAGCCTGCACTTGAGGCGTTCAACGTAATATTGCCGGAGATCGGAACATTGGAGAACGAATAATATCCATTGGCATTGGCCGTCGTCGAATAGGTCGTTCCGTCCGCTTCGAGCGTTACGGTCGCACCGCTTAGCCGTTTGCCGCTACGATTTTCCACCCATCCGCTGACCAACCCGGTAGTTCCCCTCGGAATGGGACCTGTCATAATCCGGGGCACAGGCGGTTCATTCATGCCGACCCCCAGGTAAAAGCTGGTATGAGGCGGTTGGTTATATCCGACGTTTTGCCATGCGATTCCAAGACGGTAAACTGGGTCGTGCATTAGCGTATAAATTCGGTAATTGGTGACGTCGGTCGTTGTATATATCCTGAGTGCGCTGCTGTCCTCCAGTCTCCAGATTACTTCTTCTCTCCAATCTCCAAACAGATCGGCCTGAAGAACGGGATTGCCTTTCGTGCCGTTGTTCGAAAATGTACCCGTAGCCACCAGCAAATCGACCGTTTGTTGATTTTCATAATCCCACTTCGCGATCCTTCCGACGCCGACGCCTCGCGAAGCGTCATAGTAATGATCGAGAATTTCGCGCAACAGGTCCCCGTCCCACCAAATCACGAAATTGGCCGGCGGAATCCGATTCGAGATTTTCAGTCCTGTCGTCGTATAAATTCCGCCCGTTTCCGAATTCCAGACCGGTTCGCCGATCGCCCACGCCTCGGCGCCGGGATATCTCGGATCGATGTCGGCCGCCGCTCCCCGACCGACGTCGTAATTCGTCGCCACCTTCCAGATCATTTGCCCCGTTGCGGCGTCCCACATCGCAATCCCGGCGTCGTTCGGCACAGGCTCGCTGACCTTGAAGACTTCAAGCCCGGGTCTTGCCGGGTCAAAATCGCTGACATGCAACGCGTCCCCGTGCCCCACGCCGGTTGTATACAAGCCTTGGCCGTTGTCATCGACCGTCATCCCGCCGTAAATGATCTCGTCTCTTCCGTCCCCGTCGACGTCGGCAACGCTCAGGTTGTGGTTGCCTTGACCCGCGTAGGCATAGAGGGGATTGTTCGGATCGTGCGTCGTATCAAACGTCCATAATTTTGTAAGTTGACCGTCGCGCCAGTTATAGGCCACAAGCACCGTGCGCGTGTAGTAGCCCCGCGCCACCACAATGCTCGGACGCTCGCCGTCCAAATACGCGACGGCCGCCAAAAAGCGGTCGACGCGGTTGCCGTAGCAGTCGCCCCAGTCGCACACGTTGCCGCGCGGCGGATCATAAGGCACCGTGACCATCGCCCGTCCCGTCAATCCGTCAAAAACCGTCAAATATTCGGGACCTTGCAAAATATAACCGTTCTGATTCCGGTAATCCGCGTTCGGATCGCCGATGACCGTTCCCCGGCCGTCAACCGTTCCATCGGCCGTCTTCGCTACGACTTCCGCCCGGCCGTCTCCGTCGAAATCGTACACGAGAAACTGAGTATAGTGTGCACCAGCACGAATGTTCGGACCGAAATTGATCCGCCAGAGCCGTGTGCCATCGAGTTCATAAGCGTCCAGATAAACCGGACCGGTATATCCAGCCTGCGAGTTGTCTTTTGAATTGCTCGGATCCCATTTCAATACGATTTCATAATCGCCGTCGCCGTCGAGATCGCCGACGCTGGCATCATTGGCGCTGTAGGTATAGGTTTCGCCGACGGGCGTAACGCCACCGGGCGGTTTCTGGATCGGGACATCGAGGTAATTCGTCGCCCACACACGTGCCGTCTCCGCTTCGTCTGGACGCTCGGAACCTGCAACCACCGGACGTATTTCATAAATGTCGCCCGGCCCTCCTGCGGGATCCAACCAATTGGTAGCACCGTTTATCGGCGTTTCGTTGATTTTCACCCCGTTTCGGTAAATATTGAAAGAAATATCAGGAGAATCCGTTCCGAGCAACCTCCACCCGATAAAAACGCCCCCGCCTGTCACGACCGCTACAGGAGCACGGTTCAGCCGTTCCACATGTAACGCACCGTGCCCTGACCTCCGCTGCTTGCGTCCGATGTGCCAGGCTGGACGCCGAAACCGGAAAACGCGACTGTCGCGGCCAAAACGATAGCGCTCCAGCGTGCCATTCGAGTTCTCCTCCTTGCATCGGAAAACTCTCTCGGTTTTCAACATCATTATCGAGCCGAAATCGGGAAAAAACATTACAGAAAACCGACTTTCCGGTACAAAAATCCGGTTCGTGCGCCAGAATCGGTCGGAAAAACCCGTCTCAAAATCCGTGCAAATTTTTGCGAAAATCCTGTATGATTGAATACAGATGCGGACAACGTCCGGCGCATGACCCCTTCGGGGCGAAAGCGAAAACGCTCGAAGGGAATCGTCCGCGCGAAAGAAGGTGCGGTTTTGAAAAAGGCTCTCGTCTTGACCGGTGATTTCGGCGAAGGGCACAAACAGGCCGCCCAGGCGCTCCTGGAAGCGTCCCGAAACGTTTCTTCGCAAATCCGACTTGAGATTCGGGATTTCATCGCCTGGACGCGTCCTTATTTGCACCACGTCAGCCGGTTCGTCTACATGCAGGGGGTCAAGCATTCCCCGTCGCTGTACGGGTATATGTTTGAGAAAACGCGGCAACCCGGCCGCTTGATGGAGTGGCTGCGCCGGTTCCGACCTGTGGGGCTGTCGCGGCTTGCGGACATGATCAACGCCGAACGGCCGGATGTCGTCGTGTCCACACTGCCGATGGCATCGGCGTCCGTCTCGTTGGCGAAAGCCGAGGGATTGCTCGGTGCGCCGCTGGTCACGGTCATCACCGACCATACCGACCACAGCTACTGGTTGCACCCTTGCACGGATTTGTACCTGGTCGGTTCCGAACAGGCGCGGCAAATGCTTCAGCGGGCCGGCGTCCCCGACGAACGGATCGCGGTGACCGGCATTCCGGTTCATCCGAAGTTTTCGTTTCCGTTTTCAAAACCGGAACTGCGCAAAAAATACGGGCTGCGCACCGATGTTCCCGTCGTGATCGTGATGGGGGGCGGCTACGGTCTGATCGGGGAGGACGTCGTCGATCTGTTTTTCGGGGAGCGGCTTGAGGAGAAGCTACAAGTGCTGTTCGTGTGCGGGCGTAACCGTCGGCTGTATCGGAAACTGCTTGCCCGGCTTTCCGAAGGCGCGCTGTCCGGCCACGACATCCGAGTGTTCGGTTATGTTTCGGACATTCACGAACTGATGGCGTTGTCCGACCTGCTCGTCACCAAATCCGGCGGACTGACGACGAGCGAAGCGGTGACGGTGGAACTGCCGATGATTCTTTACAAACCGATTCCCGGTCAGGAAACGGACAACGCGCAGTTCCTGACGTCGGCGGGAGCGGCGACGCAGGCGCACAACGCGGCCGAGCTCGAACGGCTCGTCCGGGAGACGGCGCGCGATCCGGCCCGACTCGAAGCGATGCGCGCGGCCGCGCGCCGTCTTCAGACGAAACATTCCGCTCTCCGCGCGGTCGAAGCGATTGTCGGAGTGGCCGAGCGTTCTCGCCCGCAGCCCGCATGGGAGCGCGCGCCGTCGCTTCCGGTTTGACCGAAGGAGGGAAGGCCATGCGCGGATTTATCGAATTGATGATCGATTGGTTGAAATGGTTCGCCGTTTTTTACGCCGTCGTGCCCTCCCTGCTCGCCCGACTGTTCGGATTCCGAGCACTTCGGCGCATCCGCTGCGCCAACCGCGTCGCGCTGACGTTCGACGATGGTCCGGATCCCGTCTACACGCCCCGGCTGCTCGACTTGCTCAGGCGTTACGGCGTGCGGGCGACCTTTTTTCTGGTCGGCGAGCGCGTGGAAAAGTATCCGGACCTCGTCCGCCGCATCCGCGACGAAGGGCACCTGCTGGGCATCCACAACCATCGCCACCGGGCGAACTGGCTGATGAGTCCCTTCGGCGTCCGCAAAAAACAGCTCGCGCGCACGGCCGACGCGATCGAGCGCTGCACCGGCGAACGGCCGCGGTATTACCGGCCGCCGTGGGGATTGATCAATCTGTTCGACCTGACGTTGCCGCGCACGTACCGGATCGTGCTCTGGTCGGTCATGGGGTGGGACTGGTGGCAGGCGAGCGCCCGCCAGAGGCTCCGCAAACAGCTGCTCGACGTGCGCGGCGGCGATATCGTCCTTCTTCACGATTGCGGCGAGACGCCCGGCGCAAACCGGAAAGCGCCGGAAGCGATGCTCGGCGCCCTGGAAGACACGTTGCCGGTGCTGATCGGTCGCGGCGTCGAGTTTGTTCGGATTGACGAACTGGAAGAAACCGCCGAACAGCTCGCCAAACCGTCCCGACTCAAGCGGCTCGTCGTGGGCGCCTGGCTGTGCTGGGAGCGCGTCGTCGCGGCCGTGCTCCGGTTTCGCGCCGTCGGAGGACCGGATTCGTTGCTTCGCTTCCGGATCGCCAAGTATCACCGCCGCATGCCTCTGCCGCTCGGCGACGACGTCACTTTGCGCCGCGGCGACCGAATCGTCGAGCTTCATTTCGACAACGCGCGGCTTTATCGTTTGTCGTTGGAAGCGTCTTCCGCCGTGCAACTGGCCGTCATGCTGCTTCGCGAAGTCGAACGGCTGCTTCCGGTTTTGGCCGATACGATCGCCTCATCGCCGAAAGCGCGGCTCGCCCGGGCGTTGTACGGCATCAGCCTGATCCACCGCGGGCCGGAGCGGTTCGGCTTTCGGATTTACGACTTGCCCGACGGCTTCTTCACCCGCCTTACGGGAGTATACTTGCGATTGTTGCTCGCCGCTGTTCATCCTTCGGGCAAAAACCGACTGCGCGAACGGCCGGAGCTGCTCGTCCCGAAACAGATCGCCATGCCGCTCGAAGACCTTTTCCGCCGCCACGGGACGCGGCGCGGGCACGGCGAGCCCCGATCCGCCTCCGCCGGCGAAACCGCCTGAACCTGAACTTCACAACCTCCAAACGTTCACGGCCCCGAGGCGGGATTGTCGGCGGAACCGCCCGCGTCCGCCGGCATGTTCAACACTTCGCGAATCGCCACCTCCAGTTGGCGGTCGCCGGGCTCTCCGGGCAACACGTTCGGGCTGTCGTTTTCGACCGTCACGTCGGGTACGATGCCGGTGCCATGAATCGAGAACCCGCCCGCCGTCTGATAGCGCGCGGTCGTCATCTGGAAGCCGGATCCATCGCCGAGCTCATACCACGTCTGGGAAATCCCCTTGCCGAACGTTTTCGTGCCGACCAGCCGCCCGAGCTTCAAATCCCGAATCGCTCCGGAAAACACCTCGGAAGCGCTCGCCGTCGAGCCGTTGACCAGCACGACGAGCGGCTTGCCGAACGGCCGATCCGACTCCGCGCGCGACCAAAGCGTCTGCCGCGGTCGGTTGCGGTATTCGAGATGCATGATCGGCTTGCCCTTCGGAACGAACAGCGAGCTGACGCCGATCGCCTCGTCGAGCAACCCGCCGCCGTTATAGCGAAGGTCGAATATGAGCCTTTTCATGCCGAGAGCGTTCAGTTCCTCGATCGCCTTGCGCACGTTTTCGGTCGCATGACCGGTAAAGCCGTACAGGCGGATGTAGCCGACGCCCCGTTCCTGATCGAGCATGCGGTGTTCCGTGTTCGGCACCTGGATGACCGCACGGCGCACGGAAACGTCGATCGGCTCCGTTTGCCCCGGCCGCTCGAGCCGCAGCCGAACGACCGAACCTTTCGGACCGCGCACGAGATCGACCAGCTCTTCCAGCCCGAGTCCCCCGACCGGCCGGTCGTCGACCGACACGATCCGGTCATGCGGCCGGATGCCGGCGGAAGCGGCCGGCGTGTCGGGATAGACGGTCTGGATGACGAACGCGCCTTCCGCCGTCTTTTCGACGACGACGCCGATGCCGACGAGTTCGGAGTGCAGGTGCGACATCCGCTCGCGGAATTCCTCGGCCGTATAATAATTCGCGTAATCGTCGCCGAGCGATTGCAGCATTCCTTCGATGGCAGCGTCGGCCAGCTTGCTTCCGTCCGCCGGATCGACGAAATGCCGTTCAATAAGCCGCTCCGCCCTCGCGATTTTCCAGACCGGGGCTGCCTCCGTATTCAGCTTGGAGGCGATGATTTCGTTCAACGTCAAAAAAAGGCCGCTTGCGCCGGCGACATAACCGGCGGCCAGGCAAACGACGGCCGCCGCCGACGCCGCGATCCGTCCCGCGATCCGTCCCCGCATCCGATTCGTCCCGCTCCTTTCGCCAACACCGTTCATGTTTGCCGCGACGAAGCATAGGTTCTGAACAAGGCAAGACAGCCGCGCAGAAACGCAATTTCATCCTCGGTCAGGGAATCGTCGGGATGTTCCGGAATTCTGCCCCAATCGACCCGTTCGCCGTCCTGCGGCGGCCGTGATATAAATTCCCTCCCCGTCAACAAATAATCGATCGAAACGCCGTACAGCTCCGCCAGCCGACGAAGCGTCCGCATGTCCGGTTCGCGGTAGTTGCGCTCGTAGCCGGAAAGCGTTCCGTTCGAGATGCCGACTTTCGCTGCCGCCTGGATTTGGGTCATGCCGCGACGCTCCCGGGCGCGTCTGAGCCGTTCGCCGAGTTGTTCCATCCCGTTTCACCCGCCTTCGCGCTTCATCGGGTTTTTTTGAGCGTTCAGCGTCTGCTATTTAACTATACCACATTCCGCGGCCGCGATACGCAAGATCGGCCGCCGTCGGACGTTTTCGGACGTCGGTGCGAAAGTCGCAGACGGAAACCGAGCCTCGCCTCCGGGGACGCAACGAAATTGACCGTCGGTCATCTTTTGCGCTACCATAAAAGGCGTGAGAAAACGATGCCGAAAGGGGACGAAAGCCATGATCCGACACTGGCGCGCCGCCGCTTTGGCGTTCTGGCTGGCGGCTTTCGCGGCGTCGCTGGCGTTTTTGCCGGATCTGGGCGCCATCGTGCGGCAGCGCGATCCGAACATGCTGCCCGCCGACGCCGAAACCATCCGCGCCGCCGAGGCGCTTCGGCAAATCCGGCCGGAACGGCGGGCGAAAGCCGAAGCCGTCCTTGTCTTCGCTCGGAACGGCGGTCTGACCGACGCCGACCGGCAGTGGCTGAACGGCGAGATCGAAGTCTGGCGGCAGCACGCGGATGAATGGGGTATCGCCTACGTGTCGGCCGACGAGGCGGTGGAAAGCAAAGACGGCTCCGTGCGCCTCTTGACCGTCGGTTTGCGGGAATCGGCGCTGTCCGCCGTCTCCCGCGACGCCCTGAAAAACTTGCGCGAACGCATGCAAAACCGCCCTGCCGGCACGGAAGCGTACTGGACCGGCGACGCCCCGATTTTCATCGACCTACAGGACTCGGCGGAAGCCGGCCTTCACCGCACGGAGGCGTTGACCGTCGCGCTCGTCATCGTCATTCTGCTGATCGTGTTCCGGTCGCCGGTCGCGCCGCTCGTCCCGCTGGCGACGATCGGGCTGGCATTCGTCATCTCGCGAGGTCTGGTCGGCCTGGCGGCCGAACGGTGGGACTTGCCGGTGTCGAACTATACGCAGTCGTTTCTCGTCGCGGTGTTATTCGGCGCCGGAACCGACTACTGCATTTTGCTGATGCACCGTTTCCGCGAAGAGCTAAGCCGCGGCCGTGACGTCGGCGACGCCGTCCGGGCGACGTTGCGCTCAGTCGGCAAAACGGTTGTGTTCGCCGCCCTGACCGTCCTGATCGCTTTTTCCCTGATCGGATTTTCGCAATTCGGCCTGTACCGATCGGCGGTCGGCGTGTCGATCGGCATGGCCGTCGCGCTGACGGCCGTGCTGACGTTCGCCCCAGCGGTCATGGCGCTGCTCGGTCGGCGGCTGTTTTGGCCCGTGCGCGTGGAAACCGGCCGCGGACACCGCGAATCGCGGTTTTGGGACCGGCTCGGCGCGCTGGCCGTCCGCCGTCCGGCCGTCGTCCTGATCGTCGCGCTGGCGGTGACGCTTCCGTTTGCGTCGACTTATCGAGATCAGCGTTCGTTCGACCAACTGTCGGAAATCGATCCGTCTTTCGAGTCGGTGCAAGGTTTTCAGAAAATCGAGCAAGCTTTCGGTTCCGGTGAAATTTTTCCAGTCACGGCGGTCGTCCGCGTTCCGCAATCGCTGCGCTCGCCCGAAGGCATCGCCGCCGTGGAACGCGTCAGTGCGGCCGTCGCGCAGGCCGATCATGTCGTGAAGGTGCGCAGCGCCTCGCGGCCGGCCGGCGTGCGGATCGAGGAACTGTCTGCCGAAAACCGCCTCGACGCCGTACGCCGCGGCGTCGACGAGATGGCCGCACGGATGCAGGAACAGCAGCCGAAGGTCGGCGAACTCGCAGGAGCGATCGGCCGCATGTCGACGGAAACGCGCCGCGCGTCCGACGGTCTGGCGGCGGCGGCCGACGGCCTGGGCCGACTTCGCGGCGGAGCGGAACAGCTCGGGCAGTCCGCGGCCGCGCTCGGTTCCTCCTTCGACGCCCTGCTTAAATCGCATCCGGAGCTCGCAAACGACCCCCGCGTGCCGGCGCTGTCGCAGGGGCTCCGGCAAATCGGCGAAGGCGCAAGGTCGCTGGCGAACGGGATCGGCGAAGCGCAGACCGGCGTCCGCTCCGCCGCGGACGGACTCGGCCGGCTCGCCGACGGCCAGCGTCAAGCTGCCGACGGCGCGGCGCAGCTTGAAAACGGGCTGAAAGAGACCGTCGACGCGCTGAAACGCGTCTCGTCGGCGCTGGCCGATGTCCGCGCCGAAGGGTGGAACATTCCGCCGGAAGCCTGGAACCGGCCGGAGCTGCAGAAAGCGTTCGACGTTTACTTGTCTCCGGACGGCACGATCGCCCGATTCGATCTCGTGCTCGACGTCGATCCGTATTCGAAAGAAGCGATGCGGCTTGTCGACGACCTGCGCCGCCGTGTTGCCGAATCGGTCCGGTCGGCAGGCCTTCGCGACGCGGAAGTGACGCTCGCCGGCATCGCCGCCCAAAACGCCGAGCTCGACGACGTTACCCGTGAAGATTTCCGCCGTACCGGCGCATGGGTGCTCTTCGGCATCGCCGCCGTGCTTGCGCTCATGTTGCGGTCCGCCGCGGCACCCGTTTACATTTTGCTTTCGCTCGGGTTAAACTATCTGGTAACCGCGGGACTTCTGGAACGCATTTTCGTCGACGTCCGCGGGGAACCCGGCCTGTCGTGGGCGGCGCCGTTCTTCGTGTTCCTGGCGCTGACCGCGCTCAGCGTCGACTACGGCATTTTCCTATTGGCCCGGCTGAAGGAAGAACAGGCCGCCGCGGCGTCCGGCGTCGGCGACACCGGTGCGGAAGCAGTCGAACCGATCCGGCGGGCGATGGCGAAAACCGGCGGCGTCATCACGTCGGCCGCCGTCATTTTGGCCGGGACGTTTTCGGCCTTTCTCCCGTCGGGCGTCGTGCCTCTCATGCAAATCGGCTCCGGCATCGTCGTCGGTCTTGCGCTATACACATTCGTCTTTCTCGGCTTTGCCGTTCCCGCGCTGATCCGGTTGCAAACGAGGAGGTGACCGCCCGATGTATGTGGCGACGTCGGCCGAAATGCGGGAGCTCGACCGCTACGCCGTCGAAACGATCGGCATCCCCGTCGCGTCGCTGATGGAAAACGCCGGTTGGGAAACGGCGCGAACCGCCGAGGCGTTTTTGCAGAAGAAATTGCGGTCGCGGACAGTTTCAGGCGATCGCGCGTTTTCGTGGATTATCCTCGTCGGCAAAGGCCATAACGGCGGAGACGGGCTCGTCGCGGCACGCCGGCTGGCCGAAGCGGGCCACCGCGTCCGAATCGTGCTCGCCGAACCGCCGGACCGGATGGAGCCCGAGACGGTGCGGCAATGGGAGATCGCCTGGCGTCTCGGCATTCGCACGGATCTTTATTCGCCCGGCGCAAACCACCTGTCCGATTGCGACGCCCTCCTCGACGCGCTGCTCGGCACCGGCGTCCGCGGCGCGCCGCGCGAGCCGTACGCGTCGCTTATCCGAGAAGCCAACGCTTCCGGTCGGCCGATCGTCGCCGTCGACGTGCCGAGCGGGCTCGACGCGGATACCGGTCGGCCTTACGATCCCTGCATCCGCGCCGAGCTGACGGTTACGTTCGCTTTGCCGAAATCCGGCCTCGTGCAGGATCCCGCCCTGGCGTTCGTCGGACGCGTCGTCGTGCGGCCGATCGGCATCGATCCGCGCTGGGCCGAGGCGATCGGCGTCCGCGCGATGCTGCTCGGGCCGGATGCCTGGCGGCGGCTCGACATCGACGCGGAGCGGCCGCTTCGCCCCGACACGCACAAAGGCGCGCAGGGGCATGTTCTCATCGTCGGTGGCTCGCGCGGTATGGCCGGAGCGGGGCTTTTGTGCGCCCGCGCCGCGCTCCGCGCCGGATGCGGCCTCGTGACGTGGGCGATACCGGACCGCCTCGTCGAATCGATGGCCGGCCGAGCGCCGGAAATTATGCTGGCCGGCGTCGCCGACGGCGGTCGCGGCGATTGGTCGGCCGTGCGGCCCGACGACGTCGTGACGCTTGCCGCATCGCGCGATGCCGTCGCCGTCGGCCCGGGGCTCGGCCGCTTTCCGGGCGGCGAGCGACTCATCCGCGCACTTTGGGAGAACACGGACAAACCGCTCGTGATCGACGCCGACGCGCTCAACCTGATCGCCTCGGTCGGCGATTTCGCCGACTGGCCGCGACGATCCGGACCTCCCGCCGTTCTGACGCCCCACCCGGGAGAGATGGCGCGCCTTTGCGGCGTCACCGCCGCCGACGTCTCGATCGACCGGATCGGCTACGCACGGCGTTTCGCCGAAAAACACGGCGTCGTCGTCGCGCTGAAGGGCGCCCGCACCGTCGTCGCCGCTCCGGACGGTTTCGCGTACATCAACACGACGGGCAATCCCGGCATGGCCACAGCCGGCAGCGGGGACGTCCTCACCGGCGTCGTCGCCGGCCTGCTCGCCCAAGGATACACGCCCTTGCAGGCCGCGGCGCTCGGGGTATATCTGCACGGCAAGGCCGGTGACCGCGCGGCCCGGTACCATCCGAGCCTGCACTCGGTGACTTCGGTCGACATTTTGGAGTCGCTTTGAAAAAGGAGGTCGATTCGACATGAAACGTTACGCGTATACGATCGCCTTTACGGCGTTCGGCCTCGTTCTGTGCGCGGCCGACCTGCTGCGGCTCGATCCCGACCACCTGTACCTCTTCATGTTCAGCGTGCCGGTCTGGCTTATCGAGGCGTTCGGAGACGTGCACACCGTGAACGCTTTCGCCGTTTATGCGCTGACCGTCTTGTTCTGGGCGGCGGTGGGCAAATCCGCCGACCTGCTGCTCGGCCCGGCCGTTCGACGGGGGAGGGCGGGAACATGACGGCGCGTTTTCTGGATCGCGGCGGCCGCCGCATCGCCTATGAAACGACGGGCGAGGGGCGACCCGTCGTCTTGCTGTTGCACGGCTTTTGCGGGAGTTCGCGTTATTGGTCGCGCATCGCGCCGAAACTCGGCCGGCGGTGGACCGTCGTCGCGCCCGACTTGCCCGGTCACGGCGCATCGGATCCGCTGGCCGGCTCCGACGACGGCGACGCGATCGAAACGTTCGCCGACGACATCGCCGCCCTCATTCGCGAACTCGCGCCGCAAGGAGCGGTCGTGCTCGGCCATTCGCTCGGCGGATACGTCACGCTTGCCCTTGTCGAGCATCATCCCGAGCTCGTCCGCGCCTTCGGTCTCGTCCATTCGACCGCCTTGGCCGACACCGAGCAGACCAAAGCGGCGCGCGAGTCCGACATCGCGCTCATCCGCGCGACCGGCATCGCGACCTTCGTCGCCGGCAAAGTGCCGGTTTGGTTCGCCGAGGACACGGCGACGGAACGCCCGCAGCTGATCGCCGAGGCGAAGCTGATCGGATTCGGCACGAACCGTGAAACAGCTATCCGCATTCTCGACGCGATGCGCAGGCGGCCCGACCGGACACGGCTCTTGCGCGAGGCCGACCGGCCCGTCCTGCTCGTCGCCGGCGAACGCGACCGCATCACGCCTCCGGAGCGCGTATTCGCCGCCGATCACCCGTTGGTCACCACCGCAACCGTCCCGAAGGCCGGTCATATGGGCATGATGGAAAATCCGGAGCGTCTGACCGAAATCATCGAGACGTTTCTGTCCCGACCCGACCTTACACTTACCCTTTAAGCAAAACGCCCGCCCGTCCGATATAAGGGTATAGGTACCAATTTTCGCGCGGATGGAAGAGCCATGCTACCAGTCGGTTACGAACTGGCGGCGGGCGGGCTGATCGGGTTGGGCGTCTTCTGCACGGTTCATGCGGCCGCCCTCTTCGCGTACGGTCGCAGCCCGTCCGGGACGGAACCCGGCCGCGGGATCGAGCTCGGCCTTACGCTCGTGTTGTCCGGCCTTTCCGGGCTGCTTGCGGGCGCCGGCAGGGATTCGGACGCCGCAGGCGGGGAAAAAGTCGGACTTGCGCTGACGTACGCCGCTTTGTTTTTCTTCTGGCCGATTTTGACGGCAAATCAACGTTTGCCGTTGCGGTGGCTGGCCGCGGCCGGGTTGCCCGTCACCTTCTTTGCGCCCCCTCTCTGGCAAGAACGATTTGCCGCCCTCATGCTCGCAGTCGGGCTGGTCGGATGGGCAAGCGGCGTTCGCCTCGCCTGGCGAATGCCGGGCGGGGGACTTTTTGCCGCCGCAGGGGCGTTGCTGTTATTCTCTCCACTGCTCGCTACGGCGTGGCCAGCGATTTCCAAACATTGGACGGAGACGGTCGCTTGGGTCGGCGGACTCGTCCTCGGAGTCGCACAAGCCGTCACGACCGCCGCGCGTCAGGCGGGAACGCTCCGCGACATACGCCGGCTCGAAGAGAAAACCAGAGCGTTTCTGAAAACGCTGTCCGACCTGGTGCACGAACTGAGGACACCGCTCGCCTCGATCCGCGGATACCTCGAAGCGTTGAACGACGGCATCGCCCGCCATCCGCGCCGACGGCAACGGTACGTCCGGCGCTCGCTTTCCAGATTGTCCGAGTTGGAACGCCTCGTCGGCAATCTGCTTGAATGGGCCAAACTCACGGAAATCCGGACACCGCCGCGCACGACCCTTCTCGACGCGCGCCGGCTGCTGCGCGACGCCCTGTACCGGTTTGAGAACGACGCCAAGCTGAGGCGCATCGTCCTGCGGCTTGCCGGAAACCCCGCGGATCCGCCGCTTCCCGTCGAAGCCGACGCCGACCAAATCCGCCGCGTCCTCGACAATCTGTTGTCCAACGCCTTGCGCTTCACGCCGGCGGGCGGGACGGTCACCCTCGAGGCGGAAGAGACCGACGGCTGCGCCGTCCTCAAAGTGTCCGACACGGGTCCGGGGATACCGTCGGCAGACATGCCGCATATTTTCGAGCGCTACTACACGTCCGGCACGGCCGGCGCCGGCGTCGGACTCGGCCTTGCCGTCGCCAAGGAAATCGTCGAACGCCACGGCGGACGCCTCGGCGTGGAGCCGAACGTTCCGCACGGCGCCGTTTTCGTCGTGTCGTTACCGCTGCACCGCGCCTAAAGGTATCGGCAACTCCGGGGGGAACCGAATATGGCACGTCCGCACATTCTCTTGATCGACGACGATCCCGACGTCGCCTCTATCCTTTCTCCTTATTTGAAAAGAGAAGGATTTCGTCTGACCGTTTCCCGCAACGGCTACGACGCCCTCCGCCAGTTTCGGCGGACGCCGTTCGATCTCGTGCTGCTCGACGTCGTGCTGCCGGAAACCGACGGTTACTCGGTCTGCCGCGAACTCCGCAGCCAAGGCGACACACCCGTCATTTTCCTTAGCTGCAGGGCCGATGAATCGGACAAAATCCGCGGGTTCGACGCCGGGGGCGACGATTACGTGACGAAACCGTTCAGTCCGCGCGAACTCGTCGCCCGCGTCAAGGCCCGGTTGCGCTCTCGCGACGCGCGTCCGCCTTCGCGGTCTTCCCACGTTCTGCGCGTCGGTCGCCTCGAAATCGATACGCTGCTGCAACGAGTCACCGTCGACGGCCGTCCGGTCCGCTTGTCCGCGAAAGAATACCGGATTCTTTGCCTGCTGGCCAGCCGCTCCGGTCAAACCGTCGGGTTCCGCGAACTTTGCCGCGATCTGTGGGGACGCGACACCGTCCGCGATTTGCGCACGCTGACCGTCCATATCCGCAACCTGCGCAAAAAACTCGAACCCGACCCTGCTCATCCCGAACACATCGTGACCGTGAGAGGAACGGGGTACAAACTGGTATAATGAAAACGGCGGCACCGGGGCGACACCGGCATGCGTCGCGCGAATTCCACAACTGCGGATCGGACCGAGGAGGGAAATGCGCCGTGAGTGAACCGGTTCAAACGTTGGAAGGCTGGTATGCCTTGCACGATTTCCGTTTCATCGACTGGAACGTCTGGAAAAGCTGGACTTCGGAACGCCGCGAACGGGCGCTGCGGGAACTGTTTGAAGCAGTCGCGCAATACCGACGGGCGGAATCGGAAAAACGGGGCAGTTTCGCGTGGTACGCGATCGTCGGACAGAAAGCCGATATGTTGTTTTTACATTTGCGAGAAACGCTGGAACAACTGAACGACATCGAAAACGCGTTCAACAAGACGGCGTTTGCGGAAGCGACGCGTCCCGCGTATTCGTTCGTCTCGGTGGTGGAACTGTCCGGCTATACGGCGAAACCGGGCGCCGACCCGCGGGAGGACCCCGAAATCGCGGCAAGGCTTTATCCGATTTTGCCGAAAACCGAATACGTCTGCTTTTACCCGATGAACAAGCGCCGCCTAGGTGAAGATAACTGGTACATGTTGCCGATCGACCGCCGCCGCGAACTGATGCGCAGCCACGGCGCCATCGGCCGAAAATACCACGGCGTCGTCCGCCAGATCATCACCGGCTCCGTCGGGCTCGACGACTGGGAATGGGGCGTGACGCTGTTTTCCGACGACGCGCTGCAGTTCAAAAAACTCGTCTATGAAATGCGTTTCGACGAGGCAAGCGCGCGCTTTGCGGAATTCGGGCCGTTTTTCGTCGGACGTCGACTGGACGAAAAACCGGCCGCCGACATGCTCGCGCTGTGAGCCGCCGCCGGCCGGCTGCTCAATTGCTTTCGGCCGGCGCCGAAACGCTCAATCGTCCCGCGCGTCCGGACCGTGTCCGCCGAGGCCGTGCTCGCGCATGTACTCCGCGTCGGCCAGGTCGCGCTGGCGGCTTTTTTCCTTCAAGCGCCCGATCGCCGGACGCACGAGCAGGTCGATCTCCCGCTGCACGACAGCGGCGAGATCGTACCGGCCCTGTTCTTCCAAAAAATGTCCAACGTCCATCAACGCATTGTATCGCTCCAGCTCGTCCCGCGTCAGCAGTCCGCGCACTTGAACGCTCGCGTGGCGCATGGCGCGGTGACCTCCTTTCAAATGCGGGCCTTGCGCAACACGAGCGGCACGCCGCCGATCATGAACAAGTAGCGCATGTCGATCATTTTTTTAGCAAGCGCCGCAATGCGGCCCTTCAATTTGTATTTGCCGACGACGCCGATCGCTTCGCCCTTGCCGAGCGACGCGACGGTGCCGCGGATTTGCGGTTTGAACGGCTTCATCGGCTCGTTGCGGATGACCGCGGTCAGATTGTATGCGCACGTCGCTCCCTGTTGCGTCGCGATCTGGGCGGTCGGCGGGTACGGTTTGCCGTCCTCGCCGACGACGAGCGAACAGTCGCCGATGACGAACACGTTTTCGAATTGCGGGGAGCGCAAATACGGATCGACTTTCACCCGGCCGCGTACCGTTTCGAACCCCGCTTCGTCCAGCAGGCGGTTCCCACGGATGCCGCCCGACCAGATAATCGTGCCCGCACGGATCGTCTCGCCGTTGGCCAGCACGACCGCTTCCGGCAAACATTCCTTGATGGCGACGCCGAGTTTGAACGTCACGCCTTTTTTCTCCAGCACGCGGACCGCGTATTCCACCAGGTCGGGATCGAATCCCGGCAACGCGGTCGGCGCCGCTTCGACGTTGTAGATTTTCACAAGCTTCGGATCGACGTCGAACTCCTTGCACAGCACGGGGACGCGGTCGGCCAGCTCACCCAAAAATTCGATACCCGTAAATCCGGCGCCGCCGACGACGACCGTCAGCAGTTCCGGCCGCGACGAGTCCTTTTTGAACTGCGCAAACCGGTATTCGATATGTTCGCGGATCAGTCGCACGCTGTTCAGGCTGCGGATGCTGAGCGCGTGTTCCTTCAATCCGGGAATGCCGAACGTCTCCGGCTCGCCGCCCAGCGCGACGACGAGGTAGTCGTACGAGAGCGTGCCGTCTTCCAAAATCACCTTGCGGTCGTACGGGCGAATCTCGACGACGGTCGACTTGACGAAATCGATCTTGAATTCGTCGATCAGTTTGGAGATATCGACACGGACGTGGTCCGGATCTTCCGTTCCCGCCGCCGGCATATGCAGCTGCGTCGTTAAGAAATGATAGTCGTGCTTGTTGACCAGCGTCACGTCCGCTTCGTTATAATGCAATTCTTTCTGCAGCCGCAAGGCGGTGACGATGCCGCCGTAGCCGGCTCCCAAAATGACGATGCGCGGAATTCGACTCATGCTCCATCCCTTTCCTTTTATTTCCTTATTTCGGCGAACGATGTTTGTGAAATTCGACACAATCAAGTCCAAAGGCGGGATCTCCCCACTCCTTACCGACATGATACCCCTTTTGTCTCGGCTTTTCAACCCCTTTTCCGATGTTTATAATGGGATGGGGGAAACGGACAAGGAGGAGAATGAAAACATGACGGACATCGCCATCATCGGCGGCGGACCGGCCGGCATGTTCGCGGCGTTTTACGCGGGTATGCGCCAGGCAAGCTGTATGATCATCGAGAGTATGCCGCAGCTCGGCGGACAACTGTCGGCTCTCTATGCAGAAAAATATATCTACGACGTCGCAGGCTTTCCCAAAATCAAGGCCCAGGAACTCGTCGACAACCTGATCCGGCAGATGAACCTGTTTCCCGTCGACGTCCGGCTCGGGGAAAAAGCGCTGCGCGTCACCAAACTGGCGGAGCGGTCGTTCGAAATCGTCACCGACAAGTCGACTTACCACGCCAAAGCGGTCATCATCGCCGCCGGCGTCGGCGCCTTCGAGCCGCGCCGCCTCGAGCTGCCCGAAGCGGCAAAATACGAAGGACAAAACTTGCATTACGTCGTGACCAACCTCGCATCGTTCCGCAACCGCCGCGTCTTGATCGCCGGCGGCGGCGACTCCGCCGTCGACTGGGCGCTCGCGCTCGAACCGATCGCCGAACGGGTGACGCTCGTCCACCGGCGCGACAAATTCCGCGCGCACGAACACAGCGTCGAACAGCTCATGCGGTCGCGCGTCCGCGTGCTCACTCCTTACGAGATCGCCGCGCTGGAAGGCGACGGCCGCATCGAGCGGGTCACGCTCAAACACGGCAAAACCGGCGAAATCGAACGGGTGGACGTCGACGACGTCGTCGTGAACTTCGGTTTCGTCTCGTCGCTCGGCCCGATCGCCGAATGGGGGCTCAAAATCGAAAACGGATCGATCGTCGTCAACTCCCGTATGGAAACGTCGATTTCCGGCATTTACGCCGTCGGCGACATCGCCACCTACCCCGGCAAGGTGAAACTGATCGCCGTCGGCTTCGGCGAAGCGCCGACGGCCGTCAACAACGCCAAAGTATACATCGACCCGGAAGCGAAACTGGCGCCCGGCCACAGCAGCAACATGAAGTTCTAAAAATTAAATTTGCGGACGAACGGGCATCCTACCGCGTGCGGAAACATACGCGGAGGGATGCCCGTTGTTCCGTCCGATACGTGCTTCGATATGCTCTGTCTGCAACGGATTGCGGCCGCTTCACGCGGTTTGCCCGGCTTGCGGGGCTGAAGCCGTCGATTCCGGTCGAGCAGACGAATATTGGGGCCCGTATGCCCCGTACCTGCCGATCGACGACCTGAAAATGACGAACGGCCTGCCCGACCTTGCGCGGCGAGAGTGCGCGCATCTTGCGCGTTGTCCTCGCTGCGGCACCGTCTCGACGGTATTCGTACGCGAACGGGCGTGGCCGCCGGAAGACGACTGAACGGCCGGGGGCGTCCGTCAGCAGGGCTCCGCCTGGCCGGCATCGGACGCCGTGCGGAAACTGAGTCCGCAGCCGCACGTCGCCGTCGCGTTCGGATTGTTCAGCGAAAATCCGCCGCCCATGGCGGTTTCCTTATAGTCGATCTCGAGGCCGTGCAAATAACGGAGACTGGTCTTGTCGACGACCACTTTCAAGCCGTTGACGTTGAGAACGACGTCGTCGGCGCTTTCTTCGGTGTCCAGCCCCATGCTGTATGTGAAACCGGTGCAACCGCCGGGGCGGACGCCCAGGCGCAAAAAGGCGCCCGGATCATTTTCCTCGGCGATCATTTCCCGTATTTTTTCAGACGCACGTTCGGTGATCGTGATCGGGTTCACGCGCAGTTCCTCCTTTCAGGCTTTCAGGCGCTTCAGCCGCTTTCCTGTATTCGCCGCACCTCGTCGGCCGACAGCTCCGTCAGCTCCGCCACTTCTTCCGTCGACATCCCGCGCGACAACAGCTTCTTCGCCAACGCACGCTTCTCCTCTACTCGGCCTTTCGCCATCCCTTTCGCTATCCCTTTCGCTATCCCTTTCGCTATCCCTTTCGCCATTCCTTCCGCAACACCTTCCGCCCTTAGCCGCCTCTTGATCCGCTCGATGCTCCGCTCGATGTTCGTAATCATCGCCCCCACCTCCCCTTCCTTCGCCGCCTCGATCGCCGCCGCCATCGCTTCCCGCTCCGGCTTTCCCAACCGTTCCACCACCACGTACCGAATCCACTGTACCAAACGCGCCTGCTCCTCCACGCTCATCCGCTTGAGCAGCTCCAGCACCTTCCGCAGCCGCTCCACCAGCTCCGCCGTGTCTTCCACCG